>Ga0181532_10000176_pt1 | contig 64932 bp, 49 predicted proteins | sample PEATcosm2014_Bin_33_FD_119768 | JGI IMG/M metagenome (GOLD analysis project Ga0181532, IMG submission 119768) | Peatland microbial communities from MTU Mesocosm Facility, Houghton, MI, USA - PEATcosm2014_Bin11_30_metaG | ecosystem: Environmental > Terrestrial > Soil > Wetlands > Peat | place... | reverse complement strand
GCAATACGCGATCGGCTACCTCCCCACCAATTCGAAGAAGGACGGCACCTTCCGCCGCATCGAGATCAAGACCAAGGATAAGGACCAGAAGGTGCAGGCCCGCAAGGGCTATTACGCGACCGAGCCCGACCAGAGCTGACCGCCCGTCGACAACGCGGCGGGTTTCTTCGCTGCGACCGGCTACTCTTTCCGCCCCCCACAGTACCGTTGTGCCTGATATACTCTTCCGCTGGGGACCGAATTAGGTATGGAATCGCGAGCGTTCACGGTTGGCTACATGCGGTTTAATTCTGACGACGAGGAAATCTTCCTCTCCGTCACGCCGGGTTTTGAACACGGGCCGGGAATCCAACGCGATGGCATCTCGGCTCCACGCATGACGGACCCGCACTGCGTCGCGTACATCGCTCATGCGCGACACACAAGACGACGCCAACCAGCGACCTCGACAGTCAATCCGTATCACCAGCGGGCAGGAACCTGGACCCTTTACAATCACTTGGCGCATTTCCAGGACACACTGGGAAAGGCAGGCTGGCGAATCATCGGTGTGCAGGGCCATGGTGACCTAACCATGAACTACTGGCACGTGGCATATTGCGCCCAGCCAGCCTTGAATTCTCACCCGGTGTTCTGCCGTCTCAACACCGTCGAGGACCAACCCGTGATCGAGCCTCATCAAGACCGAACCTACCGCTGTTTAGTCAAATGGAAGGACACAGGCAGGCGCCCGCGCGTTGAGTTTCGCAACATCCGCTTCTTGCCCGCAGGCTCCGAAGCAGGCGTCACCGTGCACCTCGCGGACGATGACGATCGCGATATTAGCGAAGATATCAGCTTCGCTATGGCGGGCAAGACAATCATCGAGAATCGCGTCGAGCTGCCGCTCGAGGCCATCATCGACCGCTTCGATGACGTCCGCCATATCTTCACACTCCCGGAAACCCCGGCACGGGGATTTTACCGGCAACAGATTCACACGGCAATACTGGGGGAGTACAATCTCTATAATTACATCAACGAGCGCCGGGCGACACTCCATGGCCCCGTGGTCATCCCGCTGCAGCCAAAAACCAATCTCACCTTCGATTGGGAGCCCGTCCAGAAAACGTTAGTCGAGAAGCACTTCCGACCCACAGGGCACGGATCGGAAATCCCAACGCTACGCGGGCAATTCAGAAAATACCCCGGACAGACAGGTCAGTCAGAGTGCGTGGAAGTCTTCTTCCCCAGAAATGTTTACCCGTTCGGTGTCATAGGCATGCGCTCAGGCCTGGACGGACAGGTCGCACCAGAAATCATCGGCTTCTCCTCCGGCGGTCTCTCTGGCAGGATCGGCAACACACTCGAGGGCGTCACGCGCGTCGTATACGACTTTCTGGCGTGCGGCGAAGCCATGGTCATTGACGAAGGACTCGATGTCTTCCAGCTGGTGAATCCTCTCTCCCCAACTGCAGGGGAGCACAAACATCGCAACGAAGAGATCCTTGCAACCGTTGCACGGCAGACCGAAGCCCTGATTGAAACCGAGGAGCAGGACTGCGATCGGAAGTTCCCCGGCGATTCCCGTCTGCGCGATCTGCCGTTGAACCGCGAAATATTCCAGGACGTCCTGCAAACCCCTTATAAGAGCCCTGGGCCGACGACAGAGGAGATATTCCCAGTGCCCCCACAACGGTCGCAAATCCGCGCTGTCGTCATCTTCGCAAAGCGAGCGTCAGGGTGACGCGATGACTCACGACGGCCTCGTCGATCCACCGGCGGCCCTGGACCTCCGCGGTCAGTAGTTCCCGAGGGCTCTGCGGGTGCGTAGTCCGCCGACCCGCTCGGCAGCAAGAGCTCGCACAGAACCCGGCCGCAGGCATCACACCTTCGGACACGGCGCGCAGGCCGGGACACGACATTCGGGAAGCTCTACGCCAAGGGCCTAGGGTGGATCACGGCTTCTGGTACCGCTCGCGCCGCGCGAAGTAATCGCGGATGCACCACTCGAGCGGGGGCATCGGCTCCAGGCCCAGCGCCTCCATCTTGGCGTTCGAGAGCGCCGAGAACTTCGGACGGTGCGCCGCGGTGCGGTATTCGCGCTCGTCGGTCGGCCGCAATTCGGGATGCAGGCCCGCCACCTCGAAGACGATCTGCGCGTACCGGAACCAAGAGACGGGAGCGCCGCCGCCCACGTGAACGACGCCGGTCACGCCCCGCTCCACCAGGTCCACCGAGCGCGCGGCCAGCGCCGGCGCGTAGGCCGGGGACGCAATGTGATCCTGCACCACGCGGATCGGCCGGCCCTCCGCCGCCAGCCTCAGCATGGCCTCGACGAAGTTCCCGCGGGCCGTGTGCAAGCCGCCCGGCCCGAAAACTCCCGAAGTGCGAATGACGAGCGGCGACTCCAGGTAGGCCTGGGCGTAGAGCTCTCCGGCCAGCTTCGAAACCGCATAGGCGCCCAGCGGGTGTGTGGGGTCGTCTTCGGTATAGGGCCGGCCCGCCCGCCCATCGAAGACGTAATCGGTGGAGTAGTGGACCAGTAGGGCGTTCACCTGCCGGCAGGCTAGCGCGACATTCCGCACCGCCAAGGCGTTGACCAGGTAGGCCGCTTGCGGCTCCTCTTCGGCCACATCCACCTGATTGTGCGCCGCGGCGTTGAAGACCACCTGCGGATCGACCTCGGCCAGGTGCTGCTCGACCAGCCTTCGTTCGGTGATGTCCAATTGCGCGCGATCCGAGCCGTGAACCTCGTAGCCGCGCTGCTCGAGCTCCGCCGTAAGCTCCACCCCAAGCTGTCCCACATTCCCGAAAACCACCGCCCTCTTTGGCATAAGTCGCTACGATAGCACGCCGCCGCCCGCCTCGGAATCCGGCAACCGAAACGCCTCCGTCCCGCATCTATTAGTGCGGGCGGGTTCATCCGATGGATGTAACGATGAAACGGATCAGGCTGGCCCTTTACGTGGCGCTGCTCGCTACCCTGGTTGTCTCCGTGTGCCACGGAGTGATGGGGCTGGCGGTGCTGTGAGTCAGCGGAACAAACGCCACAGCGCCAACGCGGCCGCGGCGGGGACGGCGAAGCCCAGCCAGTGGGCGCGCAGGAACCGGGCCACCTGCACCACGTCGTCGCGCATCAGCGCACGGAGTCCCGGCGCCACCGCGATCCTCTCCTCGATCAGCGCGCGGATATTGGCACGGAGCAACTCCTGGGCGCCCCGGCGGTCCGCGATCAGAACCGTCGCCGCGTTCGAACCGGCGGTGGTTTCCGCCAGCTTCCGGCGAAGCTCCGGGGGGATCTCTTCGACGGTGCGGTAGACGGCGGTGCGGCGTCCGTCGGCGATGAGGATCGCCGAGGTCTTCACCGTCCCCCGGTCGGTGGGCTCTTTCTTCAAACGTGCACCGCCCCGCCCTTCAAGACCCCGTTCTCGAGCCCAGCCTGCTCCAGCACCAGGCTGATGAAACCCAGGGCCGCTTTGGACAGCGCCTTGTCCCTACGGTACACCAGACCGAGCCGCCGGATCATGGGCTCGGGGCCGAGCGACAGGGCCGCCAGGCGCCCCAGCCGGATGTCCTCCCGGCAGTTCGACTCCGCCAGAAACGACAAGCCCAGGCCCGCCATCACGAAGCGCTTGATCATCTCGCTCGAATCCAGCTCCATGGCCGTGTGGATCGAGTCCTCCACCAGCTCGAGCCACTCGTTCAGGCGCGCGCGCGTGCTCCCGTATTTCGGCAAGAGGAGGGGATAGGGAACCAGATCGTCCGCAAACACGGCCTTCTTCCCCACCAGCGGATGATGAGGAGGAACCACCACCTTGATCTCGTCGGAGTGAATCTTGACCACCTGAAGTTTGCGGTCCGCGACGGGGAGCTGGGTGAAGCCGAAGTCCGCCAGATTGTCCATGATCGCTTCCGCGATCTTGGAGCCGTACTGCCGCTCGACCAGCAGTTGAACGTTGGGAAAACGGCGGCTGTATTCGGCGAAAACCTCCGGCAGAACGTAGATGCAGGTGGCTTCGTTGGCGGCGATGACCAGTTCGCCGCGCGGCATCCGCTCCAACTCGCTGATGGCGTCCTGCGCTTGCCGCCGCAGCGACAGGATCTGCTCGGCGTACTGGCTGAGAATCTTGCCCGCGGTGGTAAGCGAGATGCGGCTGCCGAAGCGCTCGAAAAGCTGCGCGCTGAGCTCCTGCTCGAGTTGCCGCACCTGGGCGCTGATCGCAGGCTGAGTCCGGAAGCAAGTCTGCGCCGCCTTGGAGAAGCTCTTCAGCCGGACGATCTCAAGAAACGTGTGGAGCTGGTCGAGGTCCATACCGCCGGGCGACACTCCTGGCGCTTCGGCTTGCTACCAATTGTAACAGGCCGTGCAAGAGGCTTCCGGCCCGCCCTACGCTTCGATGACCGACTCGGGCGCCACCTCGGGCTGCTCGCAGCCGCCCAGCGATAGCACCTCGACGCTCAGCCCTTCGCCCAGGTACTGCAACAGGATGTCGCGGCCATTCTCGAAACGCACGCCGTCCCGGTAGCGGTAGGCCGAGGCGCTCAGCTCGACGAAGGTGACTTCCTCCGTTCGCCCCACGCCGAGTTCCTTCTGCAGCTCGCGGGGGATGCTGTTCATTCGCAAACGGGCGCCGGGCGGAATGCAAACGGCCGGAATCTTGTCGATCCGGAGTGGCGGCGGGTTCAGCAAGCTCTTCAGCACCGACCACCACGATTTCCCGGCCTTGGCGCCGCCCGGTTGGCAGTTGGCCTTTTCGAGGTCCGCCGGAGACGCCAACCCGATCGAGCTGGTTGGAAATCGATAAGTGACCAGCTCCTCTCCCTCCACTGCCAGACGGTTAGGGAGGGCATGCAGCGAGTAGTCGCACATTTTCTCTTGCCTCCTCTGAGATTCGGTCCCAGTTGACCTACCCCCATTCCAACACAGGTCGCCGCGGCGGGGGTAATGCGTCTATGGCAAAACCGTGACTTGCGTGTCCGGTTTACGGGGCGCGGGCGCGGGGTGGGCGGGCGGCAATACGGTGCGAACCTTGCCATCGACAAGCCTCACCGCGACCGTGTCGGGATCGCAGCCGTACCACCCGGTTTCGACGGCGGCCGAATCCTCGCTGCCGCTGGTCTTCATGGCCGGCTGGCCGAACTTGCGGACGAGCTCCTCCCGGTCCATTCCGGAGGCGATCAGGGCCGGATCCGGGGCGGCGGCCTTGGCAGCCGGCTCGCGCTTCTGACCCCGAGCGGGGAGCACGACGGTCGTGGCCTCTCCGGACGACGGCGCTGCAGCCTGGTCGAGCGTCTTTGCCACCTTATCGAGCACCGAAGCAGCGCCTTTGCCGGCGCTCCGCATTCCGGTGGCCGAGGTAGCGTTGGCGGTGGCGGCCGCGTGCTCCAACACGTCCTGCGCGCCTGCGGCCCACGCCAGCATCAGCACCGCCGCGACTGCGACTGCGCGAGAGCAACCCATGTCGGGATCATTATGACACCGGGTTCGGCGCCGCGGGGAAGGAAGGCCTTAGCCTTGCGATGTAGTTGCCTAGAGCGTAGACCATGACGGCGTATGGCACCGCCACCAGAAGATCGAACAGGTAGTGTTCCCCGGAGGCCAGCGTCGAGACGGCGGTTAACACCAGGTACGTCCCGCCGATCCACCAGCCGAACGGCAACTTCCGGCCGTACCAGAGAACGAGCACCGCCGTCGAAAAATGGATGCTCGGCACACCGTTGGGAGGAGCATTCAACAGGATTGGATGCGGAATGACCGGACCGCCGGGCAGAGCCGGAAATCCAGGGAAAGCATACGCCGGACCGCACACTGGAAACAACAGGTAAAACGGCGCGCTGAGCGCCAGGTTCAAGAGGAACACTAGAACCATATTCATGGCTTCCTCTTGCGAGCGATGCCAAAGATATCCGCCGAAGATGGCGACCATGGCCAGAGGCAAGAGCTGGTAGCTCTCCGCCAACAGAACGATCATGTACAGATGACCCAGAACGATGCGGCCCAACACAAAGCTCGGTTCGAAGCCTAACAGCTTGTCGATCCGATAGACGTACAAATCGAACTTCTGAGGATGGATGTGGGCAGCGCCGATTGCGCCCAACATCGCAAGGATGTGACAGGGCACCGTCAGCGTCACGGCGACCAGAAAGCGGTCCAGCCGCTGGTTGGTTCCGTGCAGATACACATACACGCAACATCCCATCAGGATCAAGGCCACAGCGGGAAGAACCGGGTACTGGAGCCAGAGCGCGCGGAACGACGCCATTACGTATACCATATCGGCAGCACCTCAACGTGTCTTAGCCTGCATTTCCGTTCTAAGTCGTTCCCGATAACCTCTTGGCGGCCTCTAACGCCTTTTCTCCATGTGGGACCGGCATTCGGAGACAAAGGGTGAGCCGCAGCGGCTCCAAGACACCCCTTGTGGTATGCTCATGTCGATCGCGAGGCCAAAAAGGAAATTGTGAACCGTCTAAGCGATTCAGAGCCAACAAAAGCAGATTCCTGCCGGAGAGGAAAACATGTGGAATTGTTTTGGCCTATTTAGGCCTAAATGGCAACACACGGACGCCAAAGTGCGCCAGGCAGCGGTGAAAAAGCTTCACAAACAGAAAACCCTGGCTTCGATTGCCAAGTACGATAAAGATTCTGATGTATGCGCGGCCGCTGTCGAGAATCTCACGGATCAGGCCATCCTGGTCGATCTTGCGGAGAATGGCTACTACGAAACTGTGCGAGGGCACGCCGTGAGGAACCCCCACCTTGCCGACCAGGCCGTGCTGGCACGTATTGCGAAGAGCGGTAGTCGAGGCGCAGGATGGACCTCCGCGATGGAAACAGCCTGCTGGGCCGCGGTGGGGAAACTTACCGACCAGGCCCTCTTGGTTGAAATTGCCAAAAACAGAAACCACACGGCGCGCTCTGAAGCAGCGAGCAATCGACACCTGACGGACGAAGCCCTCCTGGCCGAGCTTGCCACCAAGGACGAAGATTCGTCCGTCCGCGTACATGCGGTGAGGAATCCAAATCTGACAGACCAGGCTCTTCTGGCTCATGCAGCCAAGAACGACGAAAACCCGTGGGTGCGCTCGTCGGCGGTGGAACGCCTCACCGATCAGGTCCTCCTGGTTGAAATTGCCAAGAATGGCGAAGAAGGCGAAAGTGTTCGCAAAGCCGCTGCGGAGAAACTCAATGACAGGTCTCTTGCGCAAGAGGTGAATGCCGAGATCGCCAAGGACAGAGAAGACAGGCGGCTACGCAAGGTAGCGGAGGTGGAGAGGCTCACTGCGGAACTCTATCGGGTCGGTTGGTGTGACGGGTTCCTGTCGGCAACACCGGGTGGCAAGTTTGACGACCACTGCAGGAATCTGCGTGCTCGTGAGATTGGGGAAAGGCTAAACGACCTGGGCGGTTTTCGGCTGATGACTGAGGCCCACAGTACGATCCAACAAAGACAAGGTCCCGCCCGACAGTTGGAAAGTTGCTGGGGTGGCATTGGTAGTTGGGAGGCATGAAGTTCGGCTGTGCATCGCGTATGGCCGCTCCCTCGCGGTCGCGGTTCGGTGCTACGGCGCGAACGGACGCGCCCCGGCCTACGGCGCGAAATAACCGTTGATATCGAGAATCACCTGCGTCTGGTTGGTGACGTAGATGCTGATCGCGCCGCTCGTCCCCGCCGGCACGATCGCCGCGTTGGCCACCACCGTGCCATCGAACGAGTTCAGCGTCGACACCAGCGGTTGGGACACGCCCGTTGGCCAAGCCGTCAGGTAGTAGAGCACGCTATCGGGCACCACGGTGACATTCATCGAATACGCCGCCGCCGTCGCGGGAATGCTGCATGGGCTCGCCGGGATCGCGAATGACCGCGTCGCTCCGGCCGCCATCTCCGGGCCGCCGAACGGGCCATCGGCGTTGCGCGTGTCCGCCACCCGGCACGGCGCGACCGGATAGAAAGAGAGCGCGCCCGCGCTCCCAGGCTGGCCGAAGTAGCCGTTGATATCCAGGATCACATCCGTCGGGTTGGAGACGAAAACCGAGATCGACTCATTGTTCCCCGCCGGCACGATCGCGGCATTGGCCACCACCTTCCCGGTCCAGGAGTTCAGCGTGGAGACCAGCGGCTGCGTTACTCCGGCCGGCCATGTCGTCAGGTAGCCCAGAAATCCTCCTGGAACCACCGTGACATTCAGCGAATACGCTGTGGACGTCGCCGGGATGTTGCAGGGACCCGTGGGAATGGGGAAGTCCCGGCTCTGGTCGGTGTACATCGTCGGCCCGCCAAACGTGCCGCTGGCGTTTCGCGTGTCGGCCACCCGGCACGGCGGCGCGGGATAGAACGAATACGAGTTCGGGGCGGTGGGCAAATCGAAGTAGCCGTCGATGTCCAGGATGACGTCGGTTGCATTGGTGACGAAGACGCTCACCGCGCCGCCCGCGCCCGCCGGCACGAGGGCCGCGTTCGCCACCACGATGCCGCCGGGCGAGTTCAGGGTGGAGACGAAGGGCTGAGATTGCCCGGTAGGCCACAGCGTCAAGTAGCCGAGCGGCCCCGCGGGCACCACCGTGACGTTGAGCGAATACGCCTGGGCGGTGCTCGGAATGTCGCACGGCGCCGCCGGGATCGCGAACGACCGCGTGGAGTTGTCCGCCATCGTGGGCCCGCCGAAGGGCCCGTCCGCGTTCCGCGTGTCCGCCACGCGGCAGGGAGTCACCGGGATGAAGCGCAGAGCGCTCGCGGTCGCGCCCGTCGTGAAGGACCACGTCGCGGAACCGGCCGTCCCCGCGCCACTCCGCGCCACGATCTGCCAATAGTAGACGGTCTGCGTGCTCAGAGTGCCCAAAAAGTAACTGGTCGCCGTCGTGTTTATCGCGAAGGGCGGCGAAGACGCCGTGCCGAAATAGACGTCATAGGAAGTGGCTCCGCTCGAAGCGCTCCAGGTTAAGGTCGGCGCGAGCGAGACACCGATGGCGCCATTGGCCGGAGCCGTCAGAACCGGCGCCGCGGGAATCACCACGGGCGCGATTGTGGTGACGTCGCTGGTGTTGGCCGTGGCCGCCGAGCCCGCGACCGACGCGCTCACCTGGTTTGTCACCTGCGCCGGCGCATTCGCGGCCACGTTCACGGTCACCGTGATAGGCGGGTAGCTGGACCCTGGATTCAGCGCGTCGCTGCGCGTGCAGGCGTTGCTCGGACAGCTCCAGCCCGTCCCGGCCATCGAGACCAGCGTCAGGCCGGTGGGCACCGTGTCGGTCACGGTCACTACGCCGCTGGTCGCCGCGGCTCCGGCGGCGTTGCTCACGGTGACGGTGTAGGTCGCTCCCGTCTGTCCCTGTGCGAAGTTGCCGGTGTGAGTCTTCGAAATGGTCACGGGAGTCGCCGCATAAACGCGCACGTAGTCCACCAGCATCAGGGCCGGATTCGGGGTGGTGGAGTTCGTGGGACCCGGCCAGCTCCCGCCCATGGCGAGATTGAGGATCATGAAGAACGAGTTGTTGAACGCCCAGTTCGTCCCGGCGGGGATGCTGGAAGGGCTGACGCTGGCAAAGGGCGCAGTATAGTCGTCCACGTAAAACTGGATCAGGTTCTGGCTCCAGATCATGCCGTAGATATGGTAGCCGGTGTCGATCTCCTGGCCGGCCGGAAACTGGTACTGATGCCAGATTCCGTTGGCGCCGCTGTATCCCGACCCATGAATGGTGGACTGGATTTTGGTGGGCCCCAAAGCGTTGAGCACGTTCTCCATGATGTCGATCTCGCCACAGGCGGGCCAGCTCACCGTGTCGATGTCGGTGCCCAAGAGCCAGAAGGCGGGCCAGGTTCCCACGCCCGAGGGCAGCTTGATGCTCGCCTCCACGCGGCCATACGTGAAGTTGAACGTGCTCTCGGTCAACAGGCGCGCCGAGGTCCATACGGGGGCGGATGCCGTGCCGGAGTTGATGGCCGCAATGACGAGGTGGCCCTCGCCGTCCATCTGGGCGTTCTGCTGCCAGTTGGCACAGATTCCGCTCTGGCCGTAAATGGCGGAGCCGCAGTAGGTCTCCTGCTCCCCGTTGCTCGATCCCGCGCTGGGAGAATCGTAGCTCCACTTGGTCGGGTCGGGCAGCGTGCCTGCCGCGCCGTTGAATTCGTCGGACCAGACCAACTGCCAGTTCTGGGCTCGCGCCGGGCCCGCAAACGACAGCCAGAGGAGAGCCGCCGGGCACATGACCGCCCAGCGCGAAAGCGACCGTGTCATTATCCGCATACCGTTTCCTAACCCGTCTGCCAGTATACGTCCGATCCGCTACAATCGAGGCGTCATGCGGGGATGCCTTTGTGTGTGCGCGCTGTTCGCGATGTCGGCCGCGGCGAGCGGGAAGAAGCCGGTCACCCTCGAAGCCCTGGCAGCGTACCATCCGCTGGCTGAAATGAGCGCGCCGGTATGGTCGCCGGACGGCAAGCAGTTCGTATACACGGAGGACGAGAAGGTGTGGCTGTACGACGTCGCCTCGCGCGGCAAACGGGAGCTGGTGGCGCTCTCCAGCCTCGAAGCCGCCGCCAGAAAAGTGCCTGGGCCGGCCGAATCCCAATGGCAGAACCGCCGCGTCGAAGAGCAGACGGTGCAGTGGATGCCCTCGGGACGCGAGTTGCTGATAAGCGCCGGCGGCCACCTGTTTCTCTTCCCCACCGCCGGCGGCCGCTGGACCAAGCTCACCGCGACCGCGGAGGCCGAGCGCGACCCCAAAGTCTCGCCCGATGGCCGGCGCGTCTCGTTCCGCCGCGGGCACAACCTCTACGCGATGGATCTGGCTTCCCGCAAAGTCGCCCGCCTGACCAGCGACGGCTCCGTGACGCGACTGAACGCCGAGCTCGACTGGGTTTACCCGGAGGAGCTCGAGTTGGGGACGGCCCACTGGTGGTCGCCCGATTCGAAGTCCATCGCCTATCTGCAATTCGACGTGCGCCGCGAGCCGCTCTACCCGCAGGTGGATCTCGCCGCTCCTCGGGCCGTCTTCGAGCCGCAGCGCTACCCGCAGGCCGGCGATCCCAACGCCGAGGTGCGGCTGGGCGTGGTGCGCGCGACGGGCGGCCGCACGCGCTGGATGAATCTCGGCCCCCGCGACGCGCTCGTGGCGCGTTGCACCTGGCTGCCGTATTCCTCGGGCATCGCCGTCGAGCGGCTCAACCGCATCCAGAACCGGCTCGACCTGCTCGTCGCCGACGCCCGGACCGGCGCGGCCCGCACGGTGCTCTCCGAGACCGATCCTCACTGGATCAACCTGCACGATGGGCTGACGTTCCTCAAAGACGGGGCCGAGTTCCTGTGGCCCAGCGAGCGCGACGGTTTCAACCACCTCTATCGCTACTCGATCGACGGCCGCCAGCTCGCACAGCTCACGCGGGGCGAGTGGGAAGTGACCGCCGTGGCCGGAGTGGACGCCGAAGGCCGCGTCTACTACGTCTCCTCGGAGGCCAGCCCGCTCGAACGCCAACTCTACCGCGTGGATGCGAACGGAGCGGGCAAACAGCGCCTCACCACCGCCGCGGGAACGCACGCCATCTCGATGAGCCCCGATGGGAGCGCCTACCTCGATTCGTTCTCCAGCCTCACCGAACCGCCGCGCAAGACGCTGTATCGAGCCGACGGAACCGAGTTGTCCGTGCTGCGCGAGCCGGACCGCTCGCTGGCGGAGGAGTACGACGTCCGGCCCGTGGAGATCGTGCCGGTCAAAGCCTCGGACGGCGCGCTGCTCTACGCGTGGCTGATCCGGCCCGCAGGCCTCGAGCGGGGCAAGGAATATCCCGCGGTGGTCGAGGTCTACGGCGGCCCGGGCGCGCAGACGGTGACCAACCACTGGTACGGCGCGCTCACGCTCGAGCAGGTGCTCGCGCAGCGCGGTTTCGCGGTGTGGGCGCTCGACGGCCGCGGCTCCGCCGGCCGCGGGCACAAGTGGGAGACGGCGGTCTTCCGCAACCTCGGCGTCAAGGAACTGGAGGACCAGAAGGAAGGCGTGCTCAGCCTGCTCTCGCTGGGCTTCGTCAATAGCAAACGGATTGGGATCGAAGGCTGGAGCTACGGCGGATTCATGACGCTCTACGCGATGCTCCACGCGCCGGAGGTCTTCGCCTGCGGCCTGGCCGGCGCCCCGGTCGCGAATTGGCGCAACTATGACACCATCTACACCGAGCGCTACATGGGCCTGCCCGCGGAGAACGCGGAGGCTTACCAGAGAGCCTCGCCCGTCAACGCGGCGGCGAACCTGAGGGGCCGGCTCCTCATCGTGCACGACCTCGAAGACGACAATGTGCTGTTCCAGAACACGGTGCAGATGGTGGCGGCGCTCGAGCGGGCGGGCAAGCCGTTCGAGTTGATGGTCTACCCGGAGAAGACCCACGGCGTGACGCAGTTCAAGGAGGATCTGTATCGGCTGCGAGTGGAGTTCTGGGAGAGGAGTTTGAAGTGAGGTTTGTTGAGGGACTTCGGGCTAATCGCCTAATCCAGCAATCTATGGGTGGCAAGGATGGCAGGCCCTCATTGGGCGCTGGTCTGTGCCTGCCTATTCCTGCTCCCCGATGTCGCCAGGTTCATCCTGCTTGGCAATGAACAACTGGAGACGTTGTATGGCATCAGCGACCAGCTGATGTATGTCAGCCTCGCTCAGGTGCCGATCGTAACGGAAAATAGCGAGTAGGCTTGTCAGGGCTTCGTCGACGTGCTCCAGATCTTCATCCGAGACGCTGGTCTTGTCTTTCCACCGGTGATAGTGTGTGAGCTCATGTGCAGCCGCGGCATCTAAGCTCAGCGCCGAGTTCGGATCCACGACGCTCGAGCCGGGGTAAATATCCGCCCCAAAGACAATCTCACCGTACGTCGTTCCGCCAGTGTCTCTCCGCACGCAAAACGCGGTCCGCGAGGTTGGGTCGTGTCTCACGTTGACGCCGTTGTCGAGGCCTAGAAACGTGTTGACCGCGCGCCGGATCTCGTCTTGGTTCAACGGCGCCCTGTTCCTGCCCGCAAGAAGCGACGATCTGTCATCGGGCATAGGCCACTACCTAGCGGACAGGAAAACAAGATCCGAGACTTCCCCCTCAAATGACATGAGCTGCCGAAGCACGCGTCCGCACTCCGAACGAGCAGCGCCCGTATTGAGGATAGTAAGTCGCCGTCCATCCTTGCCAGGCTTGACTATACCTAGCTGTGTCCACAATGGATTGCGCTTCTCAAAAAGGTCTCCGCTCCAGTTCCCATAGCGGTACATCTGATCCCTTGCAATCCGCCTCAATTTGCCCCGCCACCTCTCAGTGGAGCCTTGAAGGCCGCATTCCGCAATGGTGTCGTTAAACTGGCGCATCAGCGAAGCGTAGCCGTGCATCATGACGGCCGCGTCGACCAACAACTGATCCCGAACATTCTGTCGCACCTTAAGTTCGATTGGTCCGAGTTCAGGCCTGACCTCTGCTAAGAGGCCATAGAACGCCGCCGCCGCCGTTGCGAGTCCCTCGATTTCCGGCTCGTCTAGGCTGTCAGCGGGTGCGAACAATTTCATCATTTCGCGGAGCGTGGAAAGCGTCATGACCTGCGGGTTTCTCGCGGTAAGTCGGTCTGTAACTCGGTTCACGTTGTCGGTCAATACAGAGCTCTTTTGAATCACTTTTTTTGCAAGAAGCGATAGATCGTCAAGCGTGGTGAGGTCGTAAGCCTTCGATTTGGCAGTCGGACGTGGGCGCTGATTCTTGTCATAGAAATAGTTCCCCTCGTCTTCCTTGGACAGGAAATAGAGCTCCATCTTGAACTGCCTCGCCAGCGAGAAGCGGGGATAAGACGAGGCCGAATCTCTATAGGCCCTGACGGCTTTCAAGATAGCCTGCTGCCGGTGGTGAGAGTCTGGGAGGTAGATCCTCCCGCTGTACAGGTGCAGCGCAGCACTGGCTCCGTCCCAGTAAGCCTCGAATTTGCCTGGGCGCAGGTTCCACACCAGCGCATTCAAGAAGATCTTCTCGCCCCGAAGCAGCTTCTCTGTGATATCGTCCGCATTGCTGGCGTCAAAGACGTACAGCTTCGAGTCTGGATACCCCGCGCCTACCGAGAGTTCACGGGCCGGTTTAGGGAAGACCTCGGGACGAAATCCGCGTTGGACATCCTGATCGGTCCAGAGGAGCTGGTTCTCCGCGGCATCTGCTAGTTCTTCCGCGGTGATGGTGAATGTGGCCAGGAGATCGGCTCCTTCCCCTGTCCACTGTACGTCCCTGCACGTCAAACGTCCCTGGTATACGTGTTCCCCGGCGGTCCTTTTCGGTTTGCTGGCAAATCCCTCTATCTGGTCGGGGCCGAGCGCCCTCTGGAAGTGGTGGGGCTTGGCCTTAGCTCCGCCCTCTGCAGAGGCCCCGGTTCGCGTGCTGGTGCTTGTACGACGACTCTTTCGGAGCATCGATTCACCTTACCCCGAATATCCCCCTGGCGCAACGCCTCCTGACCGGTCCGCACCGCCCTCACCGGTGCGCAGCGTCCAATGGGCAGCCTTGCTGCGATGGCTCCCCAGATGCGGCGTTCAAGGAATTTGGCCGGATTAGGAACGGGAAGGCTTGGCGACCGCAATCGGCCAAATAGCCCGAAGCTGAAGGTCTAACGCCCCAGCTCGCCTCGAGCGTCGGGTCCCCTAGCGCCCATGGCCGACCCCCTGATCAGCTCCCGAACAGCCCAACGCCTCAGCTCTTCCCCGCCACCTTGCTCAGAATCCGGTCCTTGATCCAGTGCTCGTCCCACCACTCCACCGGCGTGATCTGAACCCCGTCCACCTGCATGCTGAAGTGCAGGTGATCGCCGCCCGCCAAACCGGTCTCGCCGCTGCGTCCCATCTCCTGCCCCCGCTTCACGATGTCGCCGGGCTTGACCGCGAGCTGGCTCAGGTGGCCGTAGATCGATTGCAGCCCATAGCCGTGATCCACCACGATGCAGTTGCCGTAAATGCCGAGCCGCGCCGCGAAAACCACGCGGCCGTCGTTGGCCGCCACAACCGGGGCGTGCTGCACGTCGGAGAGATCGAACCCCAGGTGCGTCTGATGATCGACCACCTTGCCGTGGTAAACGTAGGCGCGGTGATCGGCGAATTCCGATTCGGTCTTGCCGTAACGCCAGAAGGGGCCGCTCCACAGCATCCGTTCCTCGGTCTTCAGCCGCAGATCGGCCAGCGTCTGGTTGTTCTGCCTCCGTAAATCGCCGTTGATTTTGAGGAAACGCTGCAGCTTGTCGCCCGTGCCGTTGGGATCGATCTCGTCGGTGACCTTGCCGATGAAGGCGTCGGTCAGCTCCAGATCGCGGGCGCGGAACTTCTTGGGAAAAACCTTCAACCAGAAATGCGCCTTGGCCTCGGCACCGGAGGGATTACTGGCATAGACGATGGGAACCGTATCGGCCGGCACGTCCCAAGGGAAGGCGAAGATCGAAAATCGCTCGCCGGACCGGCCGGGGAGCGGGAAGCTGCGGAACGTGTATGGCCCCACGCGCACGCCCGCCTCGGTCCAGTATCCGGAAACGGTGAACGTCACCAGCTCCGCGCCGCCCTGATTGATGTAGTGCTGCACGCCATCCGCGGTCACCTGCGGCGGCTGGGTGTTCACGTCCACGTCGAGCACAACCGTGCCCGTCGCGGCGCGGAAATCGTTGGCCTGCGCTTCCACGATCAGGCGGGCCTTGCCGTCGTGCAGCGCCGGTGCTTGCGCTTTTCCGGCGGAAAACCGGATCTCGGAGGGCGGCTCGTTCTTTCCCAGGAAAGCGACGCGGCGCGCCGGCCGCACGGACTCGAATATCCTGTAGCGCTGGTCGTTCTGCTCGAGCTCGGCGGTCACGCGCCGCACGCCGTGTGGGCTCTCCACGCGAACTGCGACCGGGGTGGCAGTGCCGATCACGCGGACCGGCGAAACCACCGTCAATTCGGGCGCCGACGACAGCAGCAGAAGGAGCAGCGGCACACCCAGAACAAGGATGGCCACCACGGCGAGGAGCTTTTTCATGATCCCAGAAGGTTCCACGAACCAGCTTAGCAGGGCCCGGCCGTCAGGCGGATTCGTCTTCGCCCGTGAGCATCTTTCGCACCGCCTGCACCAGCGTGGAAGGGCGGAACGGCTTGCGGATGAAAGCGTACTGCGCGATCCCGCTGGCGTCGGCGATTTCGTTCTCGGTCAGGAATCCCGACATGAACAGAACAGGAAGATCCGGGTTCAAGCCCACCAGGTGGCTGGCCAGCTTGGTGCCATCCATCTCCGGCATCACCACGTCGCTGATGAGCAGCTCGATCCGGTCGCCCTGCTCTTCGAAGACCTTGACCGCCTGGCGGGGGCTGGTGGAGACGAGAACCTCAAAGCCGCGCTTCTCCAGAATGGTCTGCACCAACTTCAGCGCCATCGGTTCGTCGTCGACAACCAGAATGGTCCGCATTGGGCTTTAGCGTAGCCTGCTCCCAGTTTAGCAGTAGGACAGGCCTCCGGCCTGTCGGTCGTTCAACGTCGGTCGTTCAACGCGACGTCCGGGATGCCGTGCGCGCGGCCGGCCGCGAAGCTGTGGCCTCTGCGTGTGTTTGCCGCCACGGCCCAAAGACCGCTAGTCGGCCCGCCGGGTTCGCCCCATCTCGGTCAGCTCGGCGATACGCAGCTTCGTATTGTCGAGCAACTTCTCCAGCGTCGCATCGCCCGTCGGATCCGCCAGCTTGCGCTCGGCCTCGCGCGGCAAGGCGACCTTGCCGGGGGCAACGAGGGAGGCCAATATGAGCAGCATCGCCCACTCGGGCTCTTGCGCGTGTGGCGCCAGCGTCGCCAGGAAAGGACCGTAGTCGGGGGCCGTGGAGAAGCGCGCGATCAGCAACTGCCGGACGGCGCCGCGGACACCCACGCCGCTCTCGGGAATCCGCGCGGCGTCGAAGCCCGCCGCTTTCGCCGCTTCCGCCTGGGCCAGCAACCACGCGGCGCCAACCACGCAAAGCCTGTCGTCGGTGAGGAACCGCTCGCGGATCACCCCGACGGCCTCGGCCGTGGGGATGGCGGCGAGTCCATGCAGGGCCGATTGGATCAACATGCTCTTGTACCGGCTTTCGAAGTCATCTATCGCCCGGTTCAGCGCCACAGGGTTGATGTAGGTGCCCGGAGGGAGAACGACGGATCTGGTGAGAAGGTTCTCGCCGTTTCGCCGGACGAAGGCGGAGTCGCCCTTGCTGTAGTACTCACCCGCCAGGTAACGCCGGATTACCTCCGGCTGGCTCTTGCCCTTGACGAGCACCTTAACGAGAGCGACCTTCTTCCAGGGATTGGCGCCTTGCATAATGGCGGCCACTTCGTCTCTGCCTGGAGACGACGGCAGCGTGGCGGCGAATCGCTCCGCTCCCTCCCGGTTCCATGCGAGGTCGTAAGAATCGAGCATGGCTGCGGTGGTCTTGTTGCGGTCGTCTTCCCCCATGGCGTTTACGAGCGGGGTCAAAGAACCCAGGTCTTCGTTGTCCGCGAAGTACTTACCGCCGATCTTTTCCCGAAGCCAAGCGGAGAGTGCTTGCGGGGTGGGCGTCTTGCCGCGGACTCGCAGGTAGAGGACCAAAGCGCTGGGGTTATTCTTGGCCGCCTCGGCCGCCAGCCGCCCCGGCGCCTCCCCGTCGCCCTGCCGGGCGCGGTAGTAGTCGCGGAAGAAAGCCTGGTCGCCCAGATCCGCGGCGTCCACCGCCGCCGGCGGCGTGGCGCCGACCTGGAAATGGGCGAGGATGAACAGCGCGCGGGCCTTGCGGTCCCGTGTGGCGGCGGGGTCGGCGAGCCAGCGGTTCGCCAGGGCAATAGACTCGATCTTGAATTTACCGAGGAAGGTCTCCAGGGCGTCAACATAGTCGTAGAAGCGCGGCATCAGCGCCACCGGTTCCAGGGCGGCCACGTCGGGGTACAGGATGAGCCCGTAGAGCGCTGCCCAGTTGTCGGGGGCGTCATCGAGCGCGCGGCGCAGGCACTGGTGGCCCGCGGCCATCGTTTCGGACTGATTCGGATTCGGCAGCCTGTTCCCGGCAGCCTCCTCGAGCATTCTGCGGAGCCGGTCCGGATCCGCGGCCTGGTCCTCCGCCTGTGTTGTCGCTACGCTGCCGAGGGTATCCCGCTCGGGCACGGGAATCTGGCCGCCGGCGGTCACCAGCATCCGTTCGACCTCGCTCAGGCGGCCGACGGCCGCCCTCACCCACGCCATCTTCGCGTTCTGGTCCCCGGGGGCCTGAAAGAAGTAGTTCAAGGGGTCGCTTATCGTGGGAAGGAGCACGGCGGCAGCGCTCATCCAGGCCATTCCGGCTTCGTCCGGCTGCTTCAGACGCATGTGCAGCACCGCCGCCTCGGCCAGGATGTCGCCAAGAAAGATGCGTTCCTCGGGGGCCGCGAATTGATAGGTTCGCGCCAGTATCCAAGGCCGGAGAGCCGCCAACTGCTCTTCGCTCGTCTTGCCGGCGGCGGCTGCCTGCAGGCGGTTCCATGCGGTCGAGTAGAAGGCCGCCGACTTCGAAATGGGAAGCCAGCGGACGAGCTCGGGGACCGACTCGGCTTTGGCCGGATCCGCACCAGCCGCTACAGCGACTCGGAACAGGGTTTCGCGAACGATTTCGGGCTTGTCAGAGAGGTGCGAAATCTGGCGGAGAAAGCGGTCGCAGTCCTCGAGTTGGCCGGCGTCGAGCTTCTCGAAGGCCTCGGCGATCCGCTTCTCTCCGGGGCTGACGCTCCCGGAGCGCGACTTCCCCGCCGCCTGGCGCGCCTTCTCCCGCCACTCGGCCAGACGCGGAGCGTCCGGCGCGAGGAGCCCCAGTTGGGCGACTTTGCGCGCATCCGCCTGGCGGTCGAGATCGCGCATGATCTCAAGCGCGACCGTGAGGCGGGCGCGGAGCCAGCGATCGCGCAACTTCTGAACCGCCTCCGCGGCATGAGGGGAAGCTGGGAATCGCACCGCGAAACGGCCGTACGAGGCTTCGTCTCCGGCCGCTTCGGTTGCAGCCCACGACAGATCCGCAGCCAGCGGGCCGTCCGGAAATCGGCGCAGGTAGCCTTCCTTGGCCGATTTGGCGTCGGGCACGCCGGGATAATCGTTCAGGAAGCGCTGCCAGTCCGGCTCCTCCCCGGCCCCTTCGATAGCAGTCCACAGGGCCTTGACAGCGTCCTGGCGGAAGGCGCCCGCGGGCTGTTGCGCCAGGTACGCTTGGCAGGTGCGGATGGCTTTGGCGCCGGAAGCGGCGGAACACTTGCGGAAAGTGTCTTGATCTTTTTTGTCCTGCGCTGTGGCGGCGGCCGTGAGCAGGACCGCCAGGAGGGCTGTGAGCAGCCGGTGTGTCATGGGCGTTCTTTCCTTCCTCGGTTGCCTGAGTTTGAGTGCGCTCAGGCGAATGTAAGGGGGTTTCCGTGTTGCCATTCCGTCCAGGATCGATTGTACAACCCAAGCACCCATATTGGAGCCGTTTGTCTCGTTGATCTCATCCGCTGGGCCAGAGACGACGTCAAACGCCGCAGCGGGCCCGTTCCACGGAGCGTTGCCGTTTCGTCGCGCTGCGATGCGCTACTTTGGTGAATCGGCCCGTGAATCCGCGCGCCACAAACCGGCTTCTGCTGCTCGCCGCCGCCTTGCTGTTTTCGACCGGCGGCGCGGCGATCAAGGCTTGCTCTGTGGGGCCTTGGCAAGTGGCGGGCTTCCGTTCGGGCGTGGCCGCCCTGGCCGTTTTCGCCCTGGCGCCGGCGGCGCGCCGCGGCTTGAGTTGGCGCGTCGTGCCGGTTGCCACGGCTTACGCGGCAACGCTGATCCTGTTCGTGACGGCGACCAAACTGACCACAGCGGCCAACGCCATCTTCTTGCAATCGACGGCGCCGCTCTACGTGCTGGCGCTGGGACTTGTGCTCTTGCACGAGCGCATCCGGCGATCCGATCTCGTCCTCGCCGCAGCGGTCGCCACGGGGCTCAGCCTGTTCTTTGCCGCCCGGCAAGGCGCGCTGGCAACTGCGCCAGACCCTGCGCGCGGAGACCTCCTCGCTCTGCTTTCGGGCGTTGCATGGGCGCTGACCATCGTGGGCCTGCGCTGGCTCGGAAGGCGATCGGACGGCGGCGGCGCCATCGCCACCGTGGCGCTGGGCAACGCGATCGCCTGTCTGATTTCGCTCTCGGCGGCGCTGCCCATTCCTCACACACGCTGGACGGACTGGCTGGTGATCGCATACCTGGGCTTGGTACAAATCGGTCTGGCCTACTATTGCCTGACGCGCGCCATCGCGCACGTGCCGGCGTTTGAAGCGACCACGCTGTTGTTGCTCGAGCCGGCGCTCAACCCGGTCTGGGTGTGGCTGGTGCACGGAGAACGGCCCGCAACCCTGGCCCTCGCCGGAGGCGCCCTGATTCTCACGGCCACTCTCGTCCACACCTGGCACGAAAGCCGGAGAGCGCCGTAAAAGGAGATAACACCTCCTCAAAGTGGTTGTCGTTGTTCGGGGCCACAGCTCCCCTCGCCCTGAATGAAAACACGTTCAGATCGACAAGCGCCGAAATATAAGCGTTTTGGGAGTCTAAACTCTTTTTTCGTTGACTTCGCTCCCGGCTGCCCTTAAGATTTGTATTCGCTGGTTCGCGAATTAGAACTATTAACTTCCTTCCGGTGTACAAGAGGTTCTCGCATGACCTTCCAGATTGGCGAGAAGGTGGTTTATCCCGCGCAGGGAATCGGCACCATCGAGAACGTCAGCACTCGCTCCTTCGGAGCCCACTTCGAAAGGTTCTACCTCCTCCGTCTGGGCTGCGGCAGCATGACGGTAATGGTCCCGTTTTCGCACGTGAGCGACGTCGGCCTGCGAAAGATCGGCACCAACTGCGAGTGGGCGCGCGTCTTGACTTTCCTTTCCTCGGGCCGTTGCGCGTGTTGCCGCAACTGGAAAAATCGATTTAAGGAAAACTCGGAGAAAATGCGCGCCGGCGACCCGCTGCAGATCGCCGAGGTGCTCAAGAGCCTGCTCTTGCTGCAACGCCAGAAGCCGCTCTCGTTTCGCGAGAAGAAAATGCTGGACAGCGCGCGCCAGATGCTGATCGTCGAACTCTCCATCTCCCGGGGCATGCAGCAAGCCGACGCGGCTGGAGTTGTCCAGCGCGCACTGGCCAAGGCGGCGCTCGAACTGCCGCCGCCGCGGTAGTCCCCCAAAAGACCCCGAGAACACCCGCACTCAGCGCAGAGAGCGCGCGAGCCAGCCTCGATTCGCAACCGGCCACTGCCAGCGATCTCGTTTTCCTCCAGCATCTTGCCGGAGGTCCCCCCCTGGCAGAACGGCCGCTGCACCCAAGAATGCGCCAAATAGTAGTACCAGTACCCTTATCGCCCCCTACTTTGCCAGAGTTGCCGGAAGTTAGCACTACCGCTCTAACAAACCGGTTCGAACGGCAGCGTCCCGGCCGTTAACCATGGCCATCTGTACTAGGACATTGGTCCCTTTTCGGGCTACTCCGAACTCGGGCGGCGAGCTTAAGCGGTTTCGAGGCAACCCGCCTAAACCGGTTGATTCTTCTGGCAAAAGGGGCCAAAGGTCCATATAATTGTCCGGTAGGATTGTCGAGACCGGATGCCCTGCTTCTTTTGTGGGAAACGGGTGTCGCTTGTCCGTCAGCTTACCGATGCGGATTTCTGTTCGGATGAGCATCGGAAACGGTACCAAGAGCTGACGAGGCTGGCGCTAGACCGGCTGCTTGACGCGGGTCAGCGGCTGGGTACGCCGGTTCTGCATCCGGAGACCGAGACCCTCCCCCAGTGGCATCCGGAACCCGTCGTCGCAGTCGAACCCAGCTACGAAGAGGAGATCCAGCCGGTTCCCGAACGCCGGCCAATGCCGCAGCCGGAGCCCGAGGAATTCAGACGGCCCTGGCGGCCTCCGGAACCGGAGCCCGAGCCAGTTTATGCCATGCCGCCGGCCCAGCCGGGCGAACCGATCCCGCCCGAGGCATTCTATTTCGCGCGGCTCGATTGCGAGCCGCAGCCCCAGAGCTTTGCACCGCGCGCGGCCGATATCGAGACTTTCGAAGCGTCCTTTAACGCGCCCGCCACCGAGGCTCCTCCCGGCCGGTGCGGTCTGCGCGAGAGCTTGTTCGTCCGCGAGCCGATGCGGCGCGCGATGCCCCGCGCCATGCCGGAGGGCTCCGGACCGGAAGGCGGCGACGGATTCCACGCCGCGCTCCGTTTCGCGGGTCTGGCGCCCGCGCTGGGCTGTGCCTTACCCCTTTCCGTCTACGAACCGCCGCCGCAGCCGCTGCTGGTTGTCCACCCGCGGCCGGCCACGATTCCGGCCGGCGTCCACGCCGCGACCGAAGCCGCGGGACGCGCGGTCCCGAGAGCGACCTTGCCGCGACTCCACGCAGCCAGCAGACGGGCGGGAGTTCGGCTGGCCGATCTGGCCCGCTCTCCACAGCCGAGGGGGACGGGGAAGATCGCCAGCCAGCCTGGCGAGATCGGCTTCCTGCCGTTCCAGGCAACCGCTTACGTCGGCTGGCCGTCGCACGTTGCGCGCGGAAGCACGGTCCGCTTGAGCGAACTTCGCCCGCTCTCCGTTTCCGCGGTCAACGTTCCTGCGAATCGCAACCTGGAGCCGGCGGCGGCGTTCCACACGGTCCCGTCCTGTTCCTCGCACACCGCTGTCCGGGCGCGCGGCGCGGTCGTGCGAGGAGAGCTTGCCGACGTTCCTCTGCCGCGCCCGATGCAGAGTGCGCTGCATTTACTGGAAGCGCAGGCCGGTCCGTTCGCCCGAACGGCGATGCTGCCCGTCTTCGCGTTCGGACCGAAGGCCGAGATCGAGATCGGCGCCGACCCCCCGGTGGCGCCGGAACAGTCCACTGAGGCCCCTCGGGCGCGCGCGATTGCGGCAATCAGGCGCGCCGCTTCGATGGCGGCTTTCACCGCGGCGCCGGCCACGCTCCCGCGCCTGGAGGCGGCGAGGCCCTCGTTCGGCATCAACGCGGCGGACTTCGAGGCGCTGGGGCGCGCGGCGGTCGGCAAACCGAAGGCCGGCGCACTCGGACGCGCTCCGGCGGTGGATGCCGCCTGGTGGCCTGAACCGCAGGCGTCGCTGCCGGAATTAGTCTCCCGGCGTCTTGGTGTTTCGCTTCCCGAAGCCCCGTCGCTGGCGGCGTCGGGACTGCCGGCCCCCGTGCGGCGCGCCGCGTCCGCCGCGGTTTCCGGACCGGCCGCGGCCTTCTCCGCTTTCGAGCCCGTCAGGCCGGAAAGCGGCGCGCTCGCTGCAGGACGGCGCTCGCTCGCGTCGGGCACTTACGCGGCGACTTCCGCCAGCGTGCCTGCCAGCGGCACCCGGCGCCGAGCCATAACCGTCGGGGCCCAGTTCGGCCGGCCCGAAGCCCTGATCGAGATCCCCGCTCTCGCGGCCGGAGTACGCGTTGCGCATCTCGGCGCAGGCCAGCCGAATCTGGGACCCAAGCCGCAGCGGCCCGTAGCCGTGGCGTTCCGGCCTCGTCCGGCTGGCACCGTCGAATTTCAGTTTGAGGCGCGCACGCCCGCCTGCTCCCTGCGCTTCGAAGAGCGTCTCGAGCGCGCGGCGACTTTCTCGACGCCCTACCCGGACGCACGCAAGGGCTCCCGCTCGAGCGCCACTGCGAGCCTCGGTTTCGTGGAGCAACTCGCGTTGCTTCCCCGCTTCCGGACGCCTGCGGCCGCCATCCTGCTGGCATCCGCCGAGCCGGCGACTCATCTGCCGGCTCCTCGCGCCGGACGCCTCTCCGGCGCCGGAATGCCGGAAACGTTCGCGATCCCGGGTCCGTTGGAGGTTCGGCTCCTCGATGTGGCGCTGATGCCGCCCGCTTCGGCCGGCGCCATCGGGCCGCGCACGCTCCAGGGAATTCTGCAACCGGCGCCGCGCGTCCGCTCCGCCACCGCGATCGCCCTTCCCGCGTGCCAAATCGACTGCCGTGCGCTCTTCCCGCTGGCGCCGGCTCACGTCTCGTCCACGCACCTGCTGCCGGCTGGAACCAGCCTAGCGGTCGCTCCGCGGCAGGCCAAGGCGGCGCCGCCCCCCGCGAAAACGGCCGGCTGCTCTCTGCCCGTGCCGCCGGCCACGCTCATCGAATGGACTTCCCGGACCGTCACGCCACTGGTGCTGAGCGTTTCCGAGGCGATTCGCGGCCAGATCGCCGGCGCCAAGGTTCCGAGCACTGCCCGGCCGTGCGACTGGCTCGCCCTTGGCCCTTCGGCGCCCGCCATCGCGCGCGAGAGCGCCCTCCTTGGTCCCGGAGCGCTCCGTTCCGGTGCCATCGAGCGCGGGCCGCACCTCGAGGCTGCGCCCAGGCGGCCAGCGGCGGCAACAGTCTTGGGAACCACGTCGCCGTTCTCCGCGCACGATGCTTGGTTCCCGCCCGAGCGAACGATCGCGGCGCGCGAAGCTCTGGAAGTCACGGCGGCCGCGACCGTGCTGCCGCAATTCAAGGCCGGCGCCGCTGCGCCGGTCCGCTCCATCGCCATCGGTCTCCGGCAGCGCCAGGCGCTGCTGCCCGAAATCCTGCTCGATGCGACGCTGGCCCGGATCGCCGCCGCCCGGCATCTTGACGAATGCCCCGCGAACCCGCTTCCCAGCCCGGTCTGGCGCAACCTGTCCACGCCCAGTGCGGCCGCGGCCGCGAGCGTGCCGGTCCCGCTCACGGAGCCCCTCCGTAAGGCGGAGACCCGCATCCGCCCGTTGGGGCCCTTCCCGCTAGGCGCCGCGGAACTCGCGCCGTTGCCGCGATGGAAGGCTTCGCCGCTCGACTCCCGCCGCCGCGACACCGAGATTGTCGCTTTCGAGATCGCCGCACCGATCGAGCCTGCGTCCGCCGAAATCGTGGCACGGCACACGCTCGAGATTACGCCGCCGGCCGCGGGGAAGGGACGCGCTCGGGCCGGAGCGCCGCGGCCGGTAGCGGCGTTCGTGGCCGCTGTCGGCACGCAGCCGGTGGAGCTGGCGGGAGCGCAGGCTCTGGCCTTCGCCCATCCGCTGCCGCCGTCATCGTTCTCCGCCGCCCCGGTCCGCGCTTGCGATCGCTCCGGCAAGCCCGTACCGGCCGGGTTTGAAACCTACGGCCAGGAGTCCGCGGTCATCGAGTTCGCTGCGATCCAGTCGCGAGCGGGCGGCGTGTGCTGGCCCTCCGCAACGAGCTTCCAGTTCGTGGGCGAGCCGCAGCGGCCCGCCAAGGCCGGCGACGCTGCCAAGGCCGATCCGCGCGTCTCCGCCGAGTTTGCCGTGCCGGCGGCGCGCGAACCCGAATTGGCCGGTTACGAACTGGCGCTAGGCCACGCGCCTGCTACCAAGATCGCCGCGCCCGCCGCGCGCCAAGACGCCGCCACCACCGGCAAGACGGTGCGTCTGGAGCCCGTGTTCCGGCCTCACCGGCACCCCAGCCGCCTGCCGGTCTTCCACGACACGGTCGAAAAAGCGCACATGCCGAACGGCGTCTTCCACACCGTCGAGTTCGAAGACTGGAACGACGAGCGGAGCATGATGTGCGCGGCCCCCTATTCGGCCTCGCCGCTAGGGCCTTGGATTCCCACGGCCGCATTCTCGCCGCGCGTCAGACACGGGCTCGACGGGACGCCGCTGGCCCCCGTGGGCGCCGGAACGCGCCCTGGGGTGGAAACTCCGGCCGGAGGGTACGGTGAACTGCCGTTTGCCATCGAGGTTATCGTGCTTGCGAGCGGCGCACAATTGGAGAAAATGGACTTCGAAGCGATCGCCGAGACCTCCGCGCCACGCTGGCGCAACGCGCTCAAGAGCGCATCCGGGCTCTTCCGGGGCATGCTGATGGTTCTCTGCGTGGTCGCTCTTGGCACATCGCTGACCGGTTGCTCGGGGAGAGGCAAGTCCCTGAAGGAGAGCATCCAGAGCCGCGGGGCAATTCACATGGAGCACGATTTCTCGAAGGGCTTGGACGGCTGGTACGGCGAGGGCGATTGGGCCACGAGCTGGTCGCACAGCGCGTCCGGATTCGTCGGCGCCGGCCAGCTCGCCCTCTATCGCCCCTCGCAGCAGCTCTCCGACTATCATTTCGAGTTCCTCGGCCAGGTCAACGGCCACACGATAGGATGGGTATTCCGGGCCGCGGATATGCAGAATTACTACGCGACCCAATTGACGATCAGCAAACCCGGCCCGCTGCCGGACGTGGCGCTGGTGCGCTATCAGGTGATCGGCGGCCAGCAGACCGACCGGGTCGAGATTCCCTTGCACATCATGCTGCAGAACGGCCGGCCGTACCGGATTCAGGAAGACGTTGCCGGCAGCGGGTTCACGACATCGGTGGACGGCGAGGCGGTCGATTATTGGACGGATGACCGGCTGCGCGCTGGCGCGGTCGGGTTTTTCGGCAGCCCGGAGGACAAGCCGAGCCTTTATTGGATAAAGGTGAGTAACAATGACGATTTTTGGGGCAAGGTTTGTAACACGCTAGCCCCAAGCAACTGAGCCGGGCGCACGCCCCCGGCTTGAGCCGTAACGGCGACGAGAGTAGGGCGGCACGGATAAAGGAAAAGAGGTGGAATTATGAGTCCGCGTAAACCAATCGGTGGTGGGCCGGAGCTTCGGCCCGTTGAGTTCAGTCCGCGCACGGAGGCTCCCAAGGCGTCGCGCTACATCGCCCGCGCGGTCTCCCTGCACTTGGACGGCAAGGCGGAGGAGGCGCTGCGCGAACTGCAGCGCGCCGTGGCCAAAGGCGAGAAGTCGGCGGAGATTTACTCGGCCATGGGTCAGGTTCAGTTCGAACTGGGCCAGTTCGAAGGCGCGGCCAACAGCTACCGCGAACTGCTCCAGATCGAGCCGAACCATCAGATGGGCTGGTTCAACCTGGCGGTGTGCCTGGAGCGCACCGGCCGGTGGCAGGAAGCCGCCGAGAAGTTCCAAAAGGCCTTCCAGGTGGATTCGACCCGCACGGAAGCCCAACTGGGGCTGGGCATCTGCCTGCTCCACTTGAACCAGCCGCAGCCGGCGCTAGCCGCTTTCGAGCGCGTGATTGAGCGCGAGGCCGAAAACGAGACCGCGATCTTCGGCAAGGCCGTAGCCCTTCAGCTCGACTCGCGGTTCGACGAGGCGGCCGAGCTCTACCGCCGCGTTCTGAAGCGCAATCCCAATTCCGAGGAATCCCTGGCCAACCTGATCGCGATCGGAATGGCGAGGAAGGACTACGAGATGGTGCGGGAGTGCTCCGAGCACCTGCTCGAACTGCGCCCGCAGTCTACCGCCGCCCTGGAGGGTCTGGCGGCGTGGGCTTCGGCCAGCGGCGACTTCCAGATGGCGGCCAAGTTCTGCACGTTACTGGTCGACGCCGTTCCGAACCACTTCGAGGGCTGGTTCAATCTCGGCCTGGCGCACCAGAAGGCGCAGCGCCTGCAACAAGCCGCCGATGCGTACCAGCAAGCCATCAAGGTGAGGCCGCAGTCTTCGCAGACCTACACTAACCTGGGCATCGTGCGCCAGGAACTGGGCGCGTTGAAGGAGGCCAAGGACGCCTACCGCGAAGCGGTGCGCCTGGATCCGAACGCCGTCGCGGCCCTGTGGAACCTGGCCCTGGTGCTCGAGCAATCCGGTGAGCAGGACGAAGCCGAGAAGACCTACATGAAGGTGCTCGACAAGGATCCCGAGAACCACGAAGCGCGTTTCCGGCTGGGCTACGTGCGCCTGCAGCGCGGCGACTACCGCGGCAGCGCCGAGGCCTTCGAGACCTGCCTCAAAAAGCGCAAGGACTGGATCGAAGCGCAGATGAACCTGGCGCTCGCGTACTGGAAGATGGGCGACCGCGACCTGGCCCAACTGGTCTACGAACAGGCGCTGAACTCGGATCCCAAGTCGCTGGACGCGTTGCGCGGACTGGCGGCCCTGGCTCTCGAGCGCGGCGACCTCGACCAGGCGCTCGAATTCCACGGCCGGCTCGTCGATCTGGGCGAGCGCACGCCGGAGCTGCTTTACAACACCGGGCTGCTGCTGCAAAAAGCGGGGCAAGCCGAAGAGGCCGCGCGGCTCTACCGCGAGGCGCTGGGCGAGAACCCGGACTTCGCCGAGGCGCTGTTGAACCTCGGACACGTCATGAAGTCGCTCGGGCAGGAGGAAGACGCCAAGGCCTGCTGGAGCAAGGCGCTCGAAGCCAAGCCCGAGTTGGCGCAAGGCTATTTCGAGCCGGTTAGAAACTAGATCCCCGTCGCACGTCGCCGTCCCGGCCCCGGGTAACGCCCCTGGGGCCGGGGCCGCTCTTCCCATCCGGCGTCAAGTTGCCCGTTTCGCCTCCCGATCTCGTGACCCGCGCGCCGCCGGTTTCCGGCACGGAGTTGTGGTATGTTGGTCTGGCGGAAGGCGCTATCGTCTAACGGTTAGGACGGAGCCCTCTCAAGGCTTAAATACGGGTTCGATTCCCGTTAGCGCTACCATGTTTTCATAGACTTACAGCCTCCGACAGACCACGACAGACCACGCGAGTGGCGCCAGACGAATACGGGTTCCGTGGTCGGTCGGCACCTTGGTTTTCCTGGTTGCACAAGAGCCGGGCACGCAACCCGTTATGATCGCCCCGCGTCCTGTACACCCGCTCCACACTCCGTGAATCGGTACCGCTTTCGGTGATTCCTGCGGCTTTCGCGCGCTTCCTCGATACCACTTCGAAGGAGCTTCGCACGCGGTTGGCGCGTCTGGCGGCCGGGCAGCCCGCGGAGTGGGCTTCCGATATCAGGTCATAACGCTGCCGTGCCGCCGCGCCACCCACGCCATTCAGGTGACACCGCGGGCGCTCCGTTTCCGAAGCTGACACCTCTTTGCGGAACACTCAGGTCCGGTTCTGCGTCGTGGTTCGTTAGGAGCTCTGATGCACTGCTCGATCCTGTTCCTCGGTTTCACCTTGACTCTCGCCGCTTCCGCCGCAGCGTTGGAACTGCACGTGCATGCGGCTGACTACGTGTACTCGTATCCGGTGGAGCGGCAACACGGCCTGTATTCGGTAGTAATCCAGAACGTGGCGGTGTGGAATCCGGACGCCACCTGCACAATCGATGCTCTTGAGATGCAGGCCCTGCGCGGAGGACAGCCGGCCCTCACCCTGACTCTGGGCGCGAGCGACCTGGACAGCGCAGCCAGGACCTTTTCGATCCTGAGCCGGCAGGGAGTACTGAAACGGTACGACGTCGCGCTCCAGACAAGCCGGTTTCTCCCCGACAATGCGAAGTTCGCCGCCACTCGCACCTTGGAGCCTGGCAGTGCGATCGTGATCGCGTCGAAACCGATGCTCTTCGACGGAGCGGTCGACGGAATCGCCATCACCGCGCGCGGGACGACGGCGGACGGCAAGCCCGTCCAAGCCAGGACTTTGCTGAAGGTGAAGCGCTACCGGTCGTCGAACGACTACCACCTCCCCGTCGTCGGCACTTGGTACGTCGCGTGCGCGCCTTCCTTGCAGAGCCACCACCGCTGGTCAGTGAGTCAGGAGTTCGCGCTCGATCTCGACAGCCTGGGCGCCAATAGCCGTGCTTATGCGGGCCAGGGCGCGAAGCTCACCAACTACGATGCCTACGGGAAAGATGTCATGGCCGCAGCCGACGGCGTGGTCGTTGAGGCGCGCGAGGGCGCGCAGGAATCCGACAGCAACCTGCAACAGCCGGACGAATCCAAGGCAGCCTATGAGGCGCGGTGGCAAGCGCAACAAAGCGCGCTGCTGGAGAAGGGCTATCAGGAGCTGTTCGGCAACTACGTGGTGATCCGCCATGGAGGCGGAGAGTTCTCAACCTACGAGCATCTTCGTGCAGGAAGCGTAAAGGTGAAGAAGGGTGACGCGGTGAGACGCGGCCAGGTGATTGGGCAGTTGGGACACTCCGGCAACAGCACGTCGCCTCACCTTCATTTCCAAGTGACGGATGGACCGGACCCCGCCTATTCGCGGAGCCTCCCGGTTGTCTTCAGCAACGTCCACGTGGAAATCCTGAACCTCGAAAACGTGCCGCTGCAATCCGGGTGGATTGTGACGGCCCGGCCGTAGCTCGCCCAAGTGGAATCAGGCCTGGGCCCGCGAGAGTTCCGGCCAGCTGCTCCACGATGTCCCTCCGGTTCTGGATGCCCGGTGGGCTTCCGATATGGCGCGATAACGCCGCGTCGGCGCCCGGGTGCCCGGGCACTGTCGGCGATGTCCCTTGGCCTCTCTTCGGCAGTTCCTGGATGTCCGTCAGATCAACATCGTCTCGCCATCCGCCAAGCGGCGGATTGGAGGAAAGCCTGACGGATCCTTGTCCCAGGCCACGCCGTGGATGGGCACGAGAGCGGCGGGGTCCATTGCGGCAGCAAACGCTCGGAGGTCCGCCACTGAGGCATGGCCGCTTGTATGGAGGTGGCAGGGCGTGGCCCCGCCCGCGTCGAACCACGCCTGAACGTGCTGGCCGTCCTCGTTGTTCAAGTAGCCCTGCCACATCGACCAAGACCACGCATCATCGGCTGTTGGGTTGACACCTCCTCGCTGGTAGTCGCGAATCAGAGACCGGCGCACCATGACGACCCAACTTCTTGGTGACTCTGCGAGTCTGTAGGCCGCGATTCCGTGTCGGGCCATTTGCGCGACGAAGTCCCCGCGTCCGTTCCTGCGGTAGAGCCTCGCGAATGCCGAAGTGATCACGACCTTCAGGTTTTCCCCCCAGGCTGGTTGTGGGATTCTGGTGTGATCGGCGAGGATCGTCAGCACCTCGGCCGTGTAGAGGTCGACCACAAGCACACGATGGGCTTGGAGGCAGGCACGATAGAGCGTTACGGTGCGGTCGATATTCTGCGCCGACCAGGACACGAACACGCGGCCCGGCGTATCGCGAAACAGCCGGGCGAAGTCGGCCTCCAGATCAGCCTCGCTGATCGTCGACTTCGCAGAGCCGAGGTTGGTGCCTTCCATCAGCAGCACATCGACGTCGGAAGGCGGCGAGGCCATCAGGCGCTCAACGAGCTTGGATTTGCGCCCGTGCCGACGAAAATCCCCAGAGTAGAGGATGCGCTTGCCAGCCACCTCGATGAGCAGCATGTGTGCGTCGAACGCGCTGTGATCGGTGAGGAGGGGCGTTACTGTGAAGGGGCCGATGTGGCTGGGCTCGCCGCTCACCCACGGGACGATTTCGCGCTCTAATGCTTTGCCGGTGAGTCCGGCAGTCAAACGGATCAGCTTCTCAGCGGCGGCTCCGCAATGGATGGACCAGTGCGTCGGCACTTCATCGAGCAGACCCCAGTGGTCCTGGTGCGGATGGCTGATCAGCACATGCGCGGCTGCCGTGCGGTCGAGCGTTGCGGGCAGCAACCCAGTCGCATCAGGGAGTGCATCGAGCGGCCGACCGACGTCAAGCACGAGACGCTCGCCGCACAGCGCCCTCAGCTCGATACAGTTACCGCCGATCTGTCTTGTCCCGCGGTGGACGGTCAGCGCGACAGTGCTCAAGCACTGGCCTCATCAGCCTTCTTGAAGTCGCTGACAAGCACTTTGGAAAAGCAAACCGACTTGGCGCCAGGTTCAGAGTTCCAGTGGGCCTCGGCCGCCCTGTTGAGGGTGCCTAGCAAATCCGGATGCTCCAAGAGCGGATGCAGATCCTCCACCAGCATGACCGCGCGAATGCCTGTGCACCGCTGAACATGGCTCGCGTGAACGCGCGCGCGTGAGCTCAGCGTTGCATCCTCCTTGAATTTGATGCGAGGTGGTGTCCCGGCTGCTTCCCGAATCAGAGCGGTGTACAGCAGGAGTTCGGACACTATCCCCGCATGGATGTTGTCTTTGGCCTTTAGCTCGAAGATATGGAATGAGTCATCTTCTCCGACACCGACGATATCGATCGCGCTCTTGCCGCCGGTAAAGATGCGCGTCTTGGCGGTGACCTGGTCGGCGAACAATCCGACCGGAAACTGGCGATCGACGAGCTTCAGCCCAAAGTGCTGACGGAAGAGCGGAGAAACGATTAGGCGAGATTCCAACTCATACTCGGCGTGCGTCGTGCCCGCCGGCGGTGCCGTTGCCTCTCCCGCTGCCACATTTAATACTGGCTGTTGTTCTGTAAGCGCCCGACAGTCTCGCAGTTTCTTCACATCGGCCACAAAGAACCACTCCGGAAAGAGCAATTGGAACTGCGTCACTCTATACAGAAAACGCTGGTAATGTCCGTTCTTGGGATCGGTCGGAGCATCCCAATCGAGCTCGATGCACCGAGCTCGCTCCTTGCGGAGCCACAACCGCAGAATCAGCGCCCACGCCTCGAAGGCTGCGGCGTCGCTTTGCATGTTGGAGGTAACGGACTTCGCGTTCAATCGAAGCAGTAGTTTGTCGCCTGCCCATGCCCTGCCGAGAGTCGAGGGTAGCTTGACGTTGCGGGTGCGCCGCATGCCCGCCTTCGCCCAAGCACGATAAGCCTCCTGCAGGTCCCTCTGGATGTCCATGTGCTAGGCCTCCAAGGATGAATTCCCTACATTTCCTACATAGGGTCGAGCGGCAATCACGAACAATGCCAAGGCCTGATCATCGTACCACAAACCGACCAAGCTCATCCCCCCCGGACCTTCGATGGTCTTTTGAATCTCACTCATCGTCCCGATCCGCACTCCACGGGCATCGGTGACGACGCGTCCGTCGAACGCGGCCAGCTTGCGCCCAGCGGCATCGTGGAGCGCTGTACCTTCGACGCTCCCCAGCCTGCTGCCTCTGGCATCTCGGATGACTTTCCCATCGAACACAGCAATCTTGTTTCCGGTACGGTCCCTCAAACGGGCAAGCCGGTCCTGCCCGATTCGCCGGCCAACAACTAAAACTGCGCCGCGCTCAACGACATAACTTACGGGCAATGTTCTGACCGTCGTGCTCGCCCTGAAAATCAAACTGAGCACAGGAACATGCCGGTTTCAAAACTACTATCCGTGGCGCAGGTGAGCACCAGACTCCAGTGCGCTCGGTCAACAGTCCGAAAGCTGGTCGCTGACGGCGAACTCCGGGCCTCGCGCATCAGCAGTCGGACAATCAGGATCTCCAAGTTGGACCTCCAGGCTTACCTGGACGGCCGGGCCAATATGTCGGCGCCGGCCGCGGCTTCCGCGAGAACCAACGGGGGCGCACGATGACCACTGACCAGCTTACGGCGGTCTTGGCCAAGCGCGTCATGGGCTGGGGTGTCGGACCTGACCGCTTCCTTACGGCCAACCGTGGTTGGATGCCCCGCTGGAGATTTCAACCAACCGAGAATCTCGATGACGCTTTCAAGCTTCTGGAGAACGCTGCGCCCCAGGATTATTCCATGGGAGACGGCGGCAAGGGCTTCCGGGTCCGCGTTCGCATCGGGAGGACCGTAGGCGAGGCGCACGACATATCCAAGCCGCGGGCGATCACGTTTGCTGTGGCGCGCGCCGTAGGCATTGAGGTGGACAAGTGATGGTGGCGCCCACGGCTGTTGGCTCCCCAGCACTGACCTTCTTCACCACAGTATTCGGCCAGAAGCCGGATGCCTCACACATCCTGATCTGGACGCTGCCGGACAAGCGGTCACGGTGGTTTCAAGGCATCGATGCCGCCGCCCGGTACGCGGAGTCCCTCCGGCAACGCGACGTATATGTGGGCGTGTGCTTGTCGCCCCAGGACTTTGGTCCGGAGAACCGCTGTAGTTCGGAGAATGCCGCCGGCGTCGTGGCCCTGTGGGCCGACCTGGATGTACGCGACCAGATTCACACGAAGCATAACCTGCCGCCGACCATCGATGACGCCCTCAACCTGTTGCCGCTGCCCTTCACCCCCAGCATCGTGGTGCACTCCGGCCACGGACTCCACTGTTGGTGGCTGCTGAAGGAACCGGAGCTCTTCGAGTCCGACGAGCACCGCGGCAAGGTGAAGGCCATCGTCGAGCGCTGGGCGCGCCTGCTGAAGTTGAACGGGGCGGCGCACGGCTGGACCGTAGACAGCGTCTTCGACTTGGCGCGCGTGCTGCGCGTGCCCGGAACGACCAACTGCAAGGTCGCGGCCGCACCAAAGCCGATCACGGTCGTTGCGACCTCTGAGAAGCGCTATAACCTCTCCGATTTCGCAGAGTATCTCGATCAGGCCGGTGTACCCGATCCGGCCGCGGAACAGCGGTGGCAAGAAAAGTGGAAACAGCAGCAGCAGGGGGCCGCGCTCAGCGTGCGCGCTGACGCCAGCGTTCCGCCCGGGTTCATCCAGCGCCACTGCGACGCCGAGGAGCGTTTCCGCCTGACATGGCACCGGCAGCGGAACGACTTGGCGGATCAGTCGCAATCGTCCACGACATGGCCCTGGCCGACTATGGAGTCAGGTCCGGGCTCGCCGATCAGGTGACCGTGGACATGCTGATCGAGCATCGGCGCATCCACCGCCACCGGCCCAAGCTGCGCGAGGACTACTACAGGAGGACGCTCGAAAAAGCGCATCAATCTATGGAGAATACGACCTACGTGGATCAACCTGCCTTGCAACCGCCGCCGGAGAATGCCGGCGGTGAAGCTTTACCGGAGGATGAAGCGCTGCGCAAGGCGATGCTTTGCCAGCGGTTGTCCGCCATGTTCGGCAATGTCATCAGTATCCTGCGCATCCTGAAGGTGGCCGGCAGCGAACCGACCTACCACCTTGAGCTTGACGGATGCACCGTCATTCTCAGCAACGTGAACCAACTCATCGAGCAGGGACGGCTGCGCACGCGCATCGCCGAGCAGACCGAGAAGATGATCCCAAAGTTCAAGGCTTGCGATTGGGAAGCGCTCGCCCGCACGCTCCTCGCCGCCGTGACGGTTTGCCCAGGCGGGGCCGAGGCGGACTACAAGGGGCGCGCCCTGATGCTGTTGGAGGACTATCTGCAAGAGCCTGCTTGTACGGATGATCCACAGAATCGGCCCAGAGACCTGCGTAAGAAGCCAACCGTGTTTGAAGGCCGCATCTCCGTTCACAGTGTGGACTTTCGGCAGCACATCTTCCGCGCCAGCGGAGAGATAGTCGGCCCAAAGAACTGTGCCTCGATGTTCACCGCGATCGGGGCGAAGGCCTACACGCACTACTGGCCTGGAGGTCAGGAACAGGATCGCTGGCTGCTGCCTGCGGCCTTCGATCCGTCCGCGTACGGCCACGACGCAGGCACTGGGGACAATGGTGGACGCAGACCTCCAGCAACTGAATGAGATCGGCAGCCGGGATCACTCGGTCACCAAACGAGTACCGGATCTTTGGGCCTCCTGGTACCGGCAAGACAACCCATGTCGCGCGCCAGATCCATCTCGCCGCCACCAAGTTCGGCGCCGAGTCCGTCTTGGTTACCAGTTTCTCAAAAGCCGCAGCCGCAGAACTTGTCGGGCGGTCGCTGCCAATCTCCGCCAGCAACGTAGGGACCTTGCATTCGCACTGCTATCGCGCGTTGGGCAGTCCCGAGATCGCGGAGTGCTGCGTTGACGAATGGAATCGGCGCAATCCCCAGATGCCGATGTTATCGAAGAACCGTCGCGCCCGGATTGATGGTGAGGATTCTGACGCGGCGGAGGAGCAGGAAAAAGCTTACGCCGGCGACGACCTGTTGCGCGAGCTGAACCGGTGGCGTGGGATGATGGCCCCCGCTGACACATGGCCGTGCGGCGTGCGCGAATTCCGGGCGAAGTGGGACGAATACAAGCGAGCACACAGCTTTATGGATTTCACCGACTTGATCGAGACCGCGCTACAGGACATTCCTGTCGCCCCCGGAGCGCCCAGCGTGCTCTTCGTCGATGAAGCCCAGGACCTAAACCCGATGCAACTCAAGGTGATCCGCAAATGGGGCGGCAGCGCGGACTACTTCGTTCAGGCCGCCGACGACGACCAGTGCATCTACTCCTGGACCGGAGCGAGTCCGGAAGCCGTCCTTGACCCTCCCATTCCAGACGACCACAAGATCTTCCTGGAACAGAGTTTCCGCGTCCCCAGGGCGCTCCACAGCCTGGCGAGTGGGTTCGTGCGCCAAGTCACCCGCAGGGAGGAGAAGCAGTACCGGCCACGAGATGCCGAGGGCACAGTCTGCCGGCTTGCTGCCGGCCATTGGCGAAATCCTGACAGCCTTATTGACTCCGCGATGCGGCATCTCGGGCGCGGCCAATCGGTGATGTTTCTGGCTTCGTGCAGTTACATGCTCCGGCCGCTGATCGGCGTCCTGCGCAAGCGTGGCATCCCCTTCCATAATCCTTACCGGAAGTCGAATGGCTTTTGGAATCCACTGGCCGTGACGCGGCGCAACTCCGCGGCGAGCCGGCTGTTGGCTCTCTTATCGGCGCACCGCGCGCACGGCGGCTCGGGACGCTGGACGGTGCGCGAGCTCAGCCTCTGGCTCGCGTGGCTGAGGCCGGAAGGGACGCTGCGCGCCGGCGCGCTTGATGAGGTGAAGGTAATGCCGCCAGGCGGGACAGTCCCGCTGGATGCGTTTGTCAAGATCCTTGAGCCGCCGGCCCTTGCGGCCCTGGTCGACGCGTTGGGAGACGACCACAGGCGGTTGATTGAATGGTGGCGAGGGCGCCTCATGCCGTCCGTGGCGAGCCGGGTGCGTTTTCCGGCCGATGTAGCGACCTACAGCGGAGTCGCGGCCCTCAAGGAAGCTCCCAAGATCGTCGTTGGCACCATCCACTCGGCAAAAGGAGGCGAGGCGGACGTCGTGTATCTGTTCCCGGATTTGAGCCGGGCTGGCAGTGGCAATTACGAGCGCTATGGACCGTTGCGCGACTCGGTGATCAGGCTCTTTTACGTTGGGATGACGCGCGCCAAGGACACGCTGTGCATCTGCCCGCAGGGAGGACCCCTGGCTGCGCGCCTCTGAGGCGCGCGCGGGACTTGAATGATTATGCGGCCTGAAGGTAACATCCTGCACCTGACGGGAGGTCTTACGGTGAAGGCACGTTATCAGCGCGGCAACGTTCAAGAACGCAAAGGAAAGAACAGTTCTTATTGGTATTTCCGCTACCGGGTCGATGTGCCGGGGCCGGATGGCAGCGTCGAGACCGTCATGCGACGCCAGATGCTTGGGCCGTCCAAAGGTGAAAACCGCATCTCCAAGAAGCAGGCCGAACTGGCGCGCGACAAGTTTGTGTCTTCAGTGAACCGGCCCACGGCCGCGGCTGCGAGCACGCCGCTGATCCTGTTCGGCAAGTTGGCGGAGCTCTACCTCAAGAACCACGTGGAGGTCGATTCCAAAATCTCCGCGTCCACCCGCCAGAAGTATAGGAACCACATCCACAACCATATCCTTCCCAGATGGCGAGACGTGCGGCTGGCCGACCTCCGGCCGCTTGATGTGGAGGAGTGGCTGCGCAGCCTGGATTGCTCCTGGTGGATGACGGTGGATCTCCGCAACATCATGTCGGGGATCTTCACGCAGGCTCAGGCTTGGGGATACTGGCCGGAGGACCGGCGTAACCCGATGAGCAAAGTGAATCTTGGCCGCAAACGCGAGGCGCGTCCCAAGCGCATCCTCACCGAGCAGGAGACTAACAGGGTGCTGGCGCGGCTTCAGGAACCGAACAGGTTGATAGCGGAAATCGCACTCTCCAACGGCGCGCGGATTTCTGAGATTCTCGGATTGCAGTGGAAGCACGTCGACCTCGATTCCGGTGTGATCAAGGTGGAGCAGCGCTACTGGCGAGGCGATCTGGACAGGCCGAAGACTCAGGGCAGTTCCCGCAAGCTGGTAGTCGGGCATCTGGTGGCGAGGCTGCGGGCGAAAGCCAAGGCGGAAGGCGCCCAGCCCGAGGGGTTTGTCTTCACGCGCCACGACGGCAGCGGAAAGCCCCTATGGGACTCAGGCGTGCGGATGGCGGTCAAGAAGGCCGCCGCCGCCGAGGGATGTGATTTTCCAGGGCTGGGCATGCACACATTCCGGCGCACCAACATCACTTGGTGGCAGGAAGAAGGCGGTAGCGCTATCGAGGCCAGCAAGAATGCTGGGCACACTTCGGTGGCCATGACGAACGAGTACACGCTGATTCAACTGGAGCGTCAGCAGGAGATCACCCGCCGAATTCAGGAACGGATTCTGGGCGTGCCGCCCACGGAGGCGGTCCAGTAGGCGAATCGCCCGGGCTTCACGGTGATGCTCCGCGCTCTTAGCTGGCAGGTGGGCCCCCACGCGGCAATGTACTCCGCCCCTGCGTCACCCTCTCGGCACAACCCACCACGCCCCCCGGACCAACCGGACCAATCCCCTATATAAGGACTACTACATTCACGATGATCGTGATCGCAACGCGAGTGCCTTCCGTAACTCCGGTGAGTCCGGGTAGACGGCGTTGAGCAGGGCCCCGGGGTCGGCTTGGGCACAGAAATGTGTGCCCGACTTGTGCCCGAGTCGCGTGTTCGGGGTGGCGGAATGCGTGTAGGTGTTTGAAAACACTGGTGGGCCCGACAGAACTCGAATCTGTGACCTCTACCGTGTCAAGGGTGCTCAGGGCGGTTCTGACAGAACTGGCGGCTGAAAACAAATGACTTAGCTTTTTGAGTGTGCCTCAGAAGTGCGGGAATTCTGCGGGAATTCGGCATTCTGCGGGAATTGTGCGGGAGAAGAACCCACGGCTCGACGGGGTTGACTCAGCTCCCGCAACGGTCCCGAAATGCTCCGCGGCTCGCAGCGTATACTGGTATCGATGACGGTCAACCTCACACCTCACGGGCAGGAGTTGCTGGAAGCGGCGCTCGCTCGCGGTGTAGGCCGTTCGCCCGAGGAGGTCGTGGAGCGGGCTCTGGAGGCCACCACCGGCGCCGCCAACACACCTTCCGAGGAAGAGCGCGAGCGGCGGCACCAAGCCGTTGCCGCGATGCTTGCTTTTCGGGAGGAATACCACCTCACCCTCGGCCCTGGTGAACGCATTCAGGACCTGATCCATGAGGGCCACAAGTATTGACCGGTCCGTTTGTCCTCGACGCCTCAATGACCCTGAGCTGGGCTTTTGAAGGCGAGTCGACCCCTTTCACCGTCGCTGTCCTCAAGTCACTCGATAGCGTTCACGCCATTGTGCCGGCGCTGTGGCCGTTCGAGGTTGCGAGCGTTCTGAGCACTGCCGAGCGTCGCGGCCGGATGGACGCGGCAGCGCAGGCCGTGTTCTTGGAGCGACTGCGGCTGTTGCCGATCGCGATCGAGCACCGCCCCGCTACCTGGCTCGCTCAACAGATCCTTCCTCTGGCCCGCGCCCACAAGATCAGCGCCTACGATGCCGCCTACCTGGAACTGGCGATCCGCGAGGGCCTGCCGCTCGCGACGCTCGATGAGGACCTCCGTCGGGCGGCTTGCGCTGCTGGAGTGGAACTCGTCGGCGCGGCGTAAGCCAGGCTAAGCCGCTCTAGGGAACTATCCGAACTTAGTCACACCGAATGGCGGTGTTCCCAACGACTCCATGGGGCGGTATAGGCGAAATGAGGCGGAACGCGGCACCGTGCGAGCCGTTACGGCTCTGGTTACGCCCCTGGTTACGCTTGAAGAGAGGCAAAGTCGTGACGCTCGTAACAGTTCCGTTGAGAGACGTGGTCGACGGCGGGGTCGGGCAAAAGGTGGGAGCGACCCCGGTGCTGGGCCGGCTTGGGCCGCCCCAGCACCCGCTTCGCTCGGGCACCTCGCTTCGGGGGTCGCTCCCAACTTTTGCCCTCGGCGTATTGGCAGGATCGCTGCATTTGGTCCGTCTGGAACGTTGCGCCGCCCGGCCTTCTGGGAACCTCGTACAGCCTCCCAGCGGCCTTGACTCTCATCGTATCTCACGACCCCGGCTGTAACCTCAGAGTCGGAGGACTCGAATTCCTCATGGCAGTGGACGCACCGAAGCCGCCGCGGTTCGTCGCCCGATGGCAACCGTCCTGCCACGGAACCACCAAGAAGAAGGGCAGGTGCCACGAGCACGGCGACAGCTGAGGACTCATCGCTGGGTCGATTCGGAGGTGCCGCAGAGCCGCCAATCGGTTCACTCGGGTGTGAGCTCAAAGAACAAGACGCCGCCCTTTGTGAATCGGCGAACCCTCACTCCGTTGTTTGTCATTTCATCCGGGCCAGGGGCAGTAAGGTGGGTTGTAAGGCCAAGTTGATCAGTCGTGCTGCGGTCACCGAAATTCAGCCCGGCAATTTCTAGAGCAAATATCCCGGAATCGAAGACAACAGCGAGAGCAGTCGCTCCCTTGTCTGCCGCGAGCATTGGGATACTGAACTTCAACGTCGCGCGGACCAGATCTGGGGCGCTGTTCCTTTCCTCAAGCTCCAGCGTGGCGTGCGGCACGGCATAGGTGTAGATGGTCGTTCCAGCTCCCCTGAACCTGCCGATTTCCTGTGGAGGTGGTGTGTACCAGCGCAGTACCTCGAGCCTCGTAACTGGAAGGGACTTGGCCGGAGCCGGCTCGATTTCCTTTGCTGCCTCTCCTTCGGTCTGGCCCGGCCGTTTGGTCAGTTCATCACGCTCGACCTGCTGAATGATGGCCGACGCCAGGTGAGTCAGCTCAGTGGGGAGGCGCAAGGATACGTGCACCAAGTCTGGCGTGGGTCCTGAAAGGATTGCCACGCCGGCAATTGCGCTCCCGTTCTTTCGTAACCACGAACGCGTGCCTAGGCCCTCGGTGTTGGCAGGAGTCTGATATTCAACGATCTCTTGACTCTTGTACGTCAGTTCATCGTTCGGATACGGGCCGAATGGAAATGCGCTCGCAGGTTCTATTCCTTCAGCAATAACCCGCCGTGCAAAGGCCACATGTGCCGGAAAAACACGCGCAACAGCTCTGGCGACACCAAACCGTCCGGAGGTGTCGCCAATCTCCACGGAGATCTGCACTGCCGACCCCGTAAAGCCACTCCCATTGGCCGCGATCAACCTGGTGTCGACCGGTTGCGGACTTACGTACAGAGTCTCGCCGTTAGAGCCATACGTGCCGAAGCAGTACCAACCGCGGGGAGCGAGGACACCAAGATACCGTGAGCTGTAATATGCAAGCTTGCGAGCCTCACCGGTACCAATCGCGACCGTCCTTGTTGTCGCTTTTGGCGCGTCTCTCAGGCCGACCTGACCGTCAGACGGGCATCCCACGAAGGGAACGACAACACTGATACTCGAAGGACCTGTTGCAGCTGCTGTAGCGCGTCGGCCGGCCCTTTCGGGGCTGGCGCCCAATCTCGTTACCGCCGGCGCAAAAATCCAAACGCCCAGTCCGCAGACGAGCGCAGCCCCTGCAACTAGAACAACCTTGCGGGCCTGCGATCTCCGACGCAGCGTTGCACACCGTGGGCATGGCCCGCTCGGTGATATCTGTGCCCCGCAGTATATGCAGAACATTTAGTTGGTCCGATTCATCCCCGTGACTCCGCACCACAACCGCGCTACCCGACCTCGGAAGGCCAAGCCGCGGATAAGGGGGCGCCCCGCGCTCAGCCGGTCGTCCGGACGCGCCGCTCAGTCGTCCCTGTTCGTCTCACACGTAATGAACCATCCCTCCTCCATCGCGCTCTGAATCAACTCGAACATTGCGGCAGCGGATGGGATTCTCGCCTGACCTCTGGCAGGCTGCAACGCGTCGTCCGGATGTCGCCAGATGAAGCGGTACCCCAATTCGGGACGCCGATCGTCGTAGTGATACCGAACCCATTGGAAGCAAAGAGTCCATTCGCCCGGAGCGCGCCCGACCTCGTTAATGATCTCGACGTGAGCCGACACAGTTGCCCTCCCGAAATCGACCTGCGGTTCCCGATCTTACCAATTCTGATGCCACTTTGACGTATCCAGGAATTCACCAAGATCCGCACTGCTTTCGGCGATGGAGCCCTTGACCTTCGGTTTCGGCCCGGCAAAAGGTGGGAGCGACCCCCGGAGCGCCGAAGGCAGCGGAGCGGCGTTCTGGGCGGCGCAAGCCGCCCGGAACCGGGGTCGCTCCCACCTTTTGCCCCTCCCAACGGGCCACCCACGCCGAGCCCGGAAGTGTCTGTGGGTTGCTGTGGTTGGATCGCAGGCACCCGGACTTTGACCCGGACTTTCCCCCGGACTAAGCGATGCACGCCATGAGTCCGTTTTTGCGAGGTCACTCCGCGGGCCGTGGTCCCCGTCTCTCGGCATCCGGTCGAGGCCACCACAGCCGCAGCCGCGCCGTTCGCCGCGGCTGCGAGAAACACTTGCGTGACGTTCTCTCTCCCCTGTGGTCCCCTGCTTTTTTCACTTGGTCTGACAGATTCCGCCCCGCAAAACCCTCATACCTTATAGGGCCGTCCGTGCTATGCTCGCTTGCGAGTCAACCTTCGTCGGGCCATTCTCAGGAGAACGAATGGCAAGACGCGAGTATCAGAAGCCGAATGTGCTTCGGCAGGACGGAGCGCGCCCCTATTGGTACCTGCGATATCGGGTGCGGCTCTACAACGAGCGAACGAAGAAGTTCGAACGCAAGGAAAAGTGGCAGCGCTTGGGCTACTGCGACGAGATGACAAAGCGCGAAGCTGAGCGGGCGCGGGACGGCCTGGTTGTCGAAGTGAACAACCAGGTGTTCACGTTGCGGGATCAAATCCCCTTTCGCGATTTTGTCAGCCTTTACCGGCGCGATTTCATGCCGAACCTGGGGCTGGGTACGCAACAGAAGTACTCCAGCTTGTTCGATACGCATCTTCTTCCGGCCTTCGGTTCGTTGCGGCTGTGCGACATCACAACCGAACGGCTCCAAGCCTTTCTGACGGAAAGACGCAGGGACGGCCTCTCATGGTGGAGCCGCAGCGACATGAAGAATCTGCTCTCGGGCCTCTTCACGTGCGCTGCCGGATGGAAGTATTGGTTCAAACCGAATCCGGTCGCCGGGACCGAGATCGGGGAAAAGGAGTGGAAGCGGAACAATCGTGCATTGAGTGACGAGGAAGTGCGAAAAGTGATCGAGGCCCTGGCGCCGGGGTCTCAGGTTCGATTGATTGTCGAGACGCTCGTCGTGACGGGGATGCGGACATCGGAGATCTTTGGCCTGAAGTGGAAGTACGTGGACCTCCGCCGGGGAGTCATCGAAGTCCGCGAGCGCAACTACAGGGGCGAACAGGGTAGTCCCAAGACGCGGAGCTCACGGCGCGATCTGCCGATGGGAACTCTGATCGAGCAGTACAAAGCGCTCAAACCAGCCGAGGCTGCGCCCGATTCCTTCGTGTTCCATGCCGATGGGCAGCCGTTGGACGAGCGGTCCGTCCTCCGGTACGAGCTGCGACCAGTGGTCAAGGCGCTCGGCCTGTACTTCGAGGGATTCGGTTGGCATACTTTCCGCCGAACGCACCTCACGGTATTGTCCGAGGAGGGCGCGACGGCTTTTGAGACGCGTGACCAGGCCGGCCACGCGAAAGTCGAAACAACCATGCTGTACGTCAAGCCTTCGCTGGCGCGTCGCGGCGCTGCGGTCGAAAGAGTCGCCACGAGGCTCCTTCCCGCAGATTGTGCGGGAATTGTGCGGGAAAAACGGACTGGCGCCTCCCACTTGGACGCTCATCTATCCAGCCTTTTGAATGAGTTGATGGTGGGCCCGTGGCGACTCGAACGCCAGACCTCTACCGTGTCAAGGTAGCGCTCTAACCAACTGAGCTACGGGCCCGTCCTGGACAGGACTGACCCGAATTGTAGCATAGGGGCCGGCCCCAGCCGCGCGCCGGTCGCGCGATAATCGAGAGCGATGACCCGCATTCTGCCGATCCTCGCGCTGGCGGTGGCCACGGCGGCTGCCGGCGAACCGGTGCGCATCCTTTTCGACACCGACATGGGCAACGACGTGGACGACGCCATCGCGCTGGCGACGCTGCACGCGTTCGAGACCCGCGGCGAGGCCCGGATACTGGCCGTTACCATCAGCAAGGACAATCGGTGGGCCGCCCCGTACGTCGATCTGCTGAACACCTATTACGGCCGCCCCGGCATTCCCATCGGCATCGTGCGCGGCGGCAAGACGCCGGAGGACGGCGCCTACCTCGCGGTGGTCTCCGGAAAGCAGCGGCCCGGCGGCGCTCTCCTCTATCCTCGCAAGGTGACGCCGGAGAGCGACGTGCCCGACGCGCAGACCGTGTTGCGCCAGACCCTGGCCGCGCAGCCGGACTCGAGCGTCGTCATCGTCCAGACGGGCTTCAGCACGAACCTGGCGCGGCTGCTCGATTCGCCCGCCGACGCCATCAGCCCGCTCTCGGGCAGCGACCTGGTGAAACGCAAGGTGCGCCTGCTGGTGGCGATGGCGGGCCGGTTCGCCGATTCCGAGCTCGAGTACAACATCGAGAAGGACGTCCCCGCGGCGCAGAAGCTGTTTGCCGGGTGGCCGACGCCGATCGTCGTGAGCCCCTTCGAACTGGGCGCGAACACGACCTACCCGGCCGCCCGCATCGACCGCGACTTCCGCCACGCTCCGGACCATCCCCTCGCCGACGCCTACCGCGCCTACCAGAAGATGCCCTACGACGAGCCGCTCTGGGACCCCACCGCCGCGCTCTACGCCGTCTGGCCGGAGGCCGGCTACTTCGGCCTTTCTGCGGAAGGCCGCGTCCGCGTCGACGATAAAGGGGTGACGACATTCTCCGCCGGCGACGGGCAGCACCGGATTCTGAGCGCGAGCCCCGAGCAGCGCGCGCGGATCGTCGAAACCGTGGCGGCGCTGGCCAGCCAGCCGCCGGAACGGTGTCATTGAGGAGGCAGCTATGCTACCGGAAGACCTAGACCAACGGATTCGCGCGTTTCAGGAGAGCCGCGTTCTGCTGACCGCAATCGAGCTGGACCTGTTCGAGGCGCTCGGCTCGGGCGCTGCGGCGGCCGACGTGGCGGGCGCTCTCGGAACCGATCCGCGCGCCACCGAAATGCTCCTGAACGCCCTGGCCGCCCTGGGGCTGGTCGAGAAGCGCGACGGAATCTTCCGCAACACGGCCGAGGCGGAGCGGCATTTCACCAGAAGGTCGCCGGACGACGTGCGGCTGGCCATGATGCACACCGTGCATCTGTGGGAAACGTGGTCCACGCTGACCGAGAGCGTGCGAACGGGGACCGCGCTCGGCCGGCGCCCCTCCGGCGATTGGACCGGAGCGTTCATCGCCGCCATGCACTCCAACGCCTCCCGGCGCGCGCTGGCCGTGGTCAAGGCCGTGGATGCGTCGCGGGTCCTCCGCATGCTCGATATTGGCGGCGGCTCGGGGGCCTACTCGATCGCTTTCGCGCAGGCGAATCCGGCGTTGCTCGCCGAGATCCTCGACATTCGGGACGTGGTCCCGATCGCGCGGCGGCACATCGAAGAGGCCGGCGTGGCGGACAGGGTCACGGTGCGCGAGGGCGACCTCCGGACCAGCGACTTCGGCGGCGGGCTCGACCTGGTGCTGATCTCCGCCATCTGCCACATGCTCAGCGCCGATGAGAACCGCGAGCTGGTGGCGAAGTCGTACGCCGCGCTGGGCGCTGGCGGGCGCATCGCGATTTCGGATTTCATCCTCGATCCCGACCGTGCCGGACCGCGCCAGGCCGCGCTGTTCGCCCTCAATATGCTCGTCGGCACGCGCAGCGGAAACACGTACACCGAAGAGGAGTACGCATCCTGGATGCGCGAGGCCGGCTTCGCCGGAATCCGCCGCGTGGCTCTGCCCGGGCCGGCGCACCTGATGATCGGCGCGCGGCCGGCGTAGGTTCGCAAGAAATGTCAAGCGGCGCCGGCCGCGCCCGCATACAATCTCTAAGGATGAGGACGGATACCGGCGAATCGTACCAGGAGCGGATCAACCGGGTGCTGGTCCACATCCAGCAGCGGCTCGAAGAGCCGCTTCCGCTCGAGGAATTGGCCGGCGTGGCGGCGTTCTCGCCCTACCACTTCCACCGCATCTTTCGGGGTATGGTGGGCGAGTCGGTCAAAGAGCACGTGAGGCGGCTGAGGCTGGAGCGCGCGGCGGGACGCCTCCGGGACAGCGCCGATCCGATCACCGATATCGCGTTCGATGCCGGCTACCAGACGCACGAGTCCTTTACGCGGGCGTTTCGGGCGATGTTTGGGGACGCGCCCTCGGGCTTTCGAGAGAACCGGCGCGAGATTCGGGCCCTGGACGTGGCGCCGCCGGAGCGACGCGAGCCGCTGGCAGTCCGTACGGAGCGGTTGGGGCTGACGCGGCTGGCGTTCTTCCGCCATGTGGGGCCGTACGACGAGGTCGGGCAGGCCTGGCAGAAGCTGTACGCCTGGGCCGGCCGGAACGGGCTGCTCGGCCCGGCGGCCGAGATACTGGGGGTCGTGCACGACGATCCGGAGATCACGCCGCCCGATCGGCTGCGATATGACGCGGCGATCGTTGTTAACGAGCGCGTCAAGCCGACGGGCGAGGCGGGGATCGAGGAACTGCCGGCCGGGGAATACGCCGTGGCCGTGCACCGGGGCCCGTACACGATGTTGGGCGGCACTTACGCTCGCCTGTGCGGCGAGTGGCTGCCGGCCAGCGGCCGCGAGGCGCGGAGCTCGCCGGCATTCGAAATCTACCGCAATATGCCCTACAACACCCCGCCGGACGAACTGGTAACCGAGATATACATCCCGCTAATGGATTGAAAGGAGCCGTCAATGCCAAAGACCGAGCACGCGGAGAAGATCGATCTCTACAAACTGCACAAGTCCGAGTATGTTACCCCGAAGGAGCCGGCGCTGGTCGAGGCCGGCGCGGCGAAGTACCTGACCGCGGAGGGCGCCGGCGCACCTGGCGGCGAGAAGTTCCAGCAGGCAGTCGGAGCGCTCTACCAGGTGGCCTACACCATGAAGATGGCCAAGAAGTTCGCGGGCCAGGATTACAAGGTGTGCAACTTGGAAGGGCTGTGGTGGGGCATCGAGCAGATGGAGCCGCGGGATGCGTGGCGCTGGAAACTTCTGATCCGCGTGCCGGACTTCATCTGCGTCCGCGCTCTGAAGGCGACCGCGGCGAGGCTCAAGGAGAAAGGGAAGGGCGACCCGCCGGTCGAGGTTAAGCTGGAGACGCTCAAGGAGGGCCGGTGCGTGCAGGTGCTCCATACCGGGCCGTATGCGGACGAGCCGGCCACCGTGGCGCGCATGAAGGCGTTCGCCGAGGACAAAGGGCTCTCGTTCGCCGGTGCGCACCACGAAATCTATCTTTCGGACCCGCGGCGGGTGGCGCCGGAGAAGCTGAGGACGATCCTGCGGATGCCGGTGAGGTAGACGAGGCCCCGGAAATTAAGAAGCCCCAGGCTGGGCACCTGGGGCTTCACTCAGAGGGGCTGGCGACGGGCTGGGCCCCGTCGCCGGGATGCTATGTGTATAGCTTGATTACAATGTAGCATGACTTCGGCTCCGTAACTCCCAAAAAAGGCGGCTACTTCGCCCGAGTTGGTACCAGTTGTTACTCCTATTACCTGGCACTCACACAGGGGGAAACCGTGCCCCGCACAGGGCGGATGAGCTGCCCCCGCGTGCGGGTGGTCCCGCGGCGACATGCGCCACGCCAACCCCACCTGTACAATCAAAGTATGTGCGGAATCGTGGGGTACATCGGAGACAGGAAAGCCGTGCCCATCATCTTGGATGGCCTGCGACGGCTCGAATACAGGGGGTACGACTCCGCGGGTTTGGCGGTCTACTCCGGGGACAAGCTGGAGGTGCGGCGCGCCTCCGGAAAACTGCGCAACCTGGAAGAGGCGGTTCTTCTGAATCCGGTGGACGGCTCTTACGGCGTCGGCCACACGCGGTGGGCGACACACGGGCGGCCCACCGAGGAGAACGCGCACCCGCATCGCGATTGCAAGGGCGAGATTGTGGTGGTGCATAACGGCATCGTCGAGAACTACGTTTCGCTCAAGCGCCAGCTTCAGGCGGAAGGGCACGTCTTCCGCACCGAGACCGATACCGAGATCCTCGCGCACCTGATCGAGAAGCACTTCGAGGGGAACCTGGAAGCGGCGGTGCGCGACACAGTGCACGAAATCACGGGCGTCTTTGCGCTGGCGGTGATCGCGAGTACCGATCCGTACAAGATTGTGGCCGCCCGTTCCGGCCCGCCGGTGGTGGTCGGGTTGGGAGACGGCGAGTATTTCGTCGCCTCGGACGTGCCCGCTATTCTCAACCACACTCGCGACGTCTTTTTCCTGGCCGATGGCGACATCGCGGTGCTGACTCGCGAGGGCGTGCAGTTGAGCGACTTTGAAGGGCGGCCCATCAAGCGGCAGGTTTCGCGCATCCTGTGGGACCCCATCATGGCGGAAAAGGGCGGCTACAAGCACTTCATGCTCAAGGAGATTTATGAGCAGCCGCGGAGCGTGCGGGATACCGTTCTGGGCCGGGTGGGACAGGAATCCGGGCGCATCTTCCTGGACGAGATGGACATCCAGCCGCGGGAGTTCCGCGAGTTCGAGTCGGTGAAGATCATCGCTTGCGGCACGAGTTGGCACGCGGCGCTGGCCGGCAAGTTCATGATCGAGAAGCTGGCGCGGATTCCGGTAGAGGTCGATTACGGGAGCGAGTTCCGCTACCGCGACCCGATCGTTTCGAGCAAGACGCTCACGGTGGTGATTTCCCAATCGGGCGAGACCGCCGACACGCTGGCGGCGCAGCGTGAAGCCAAGCAGAAGGGTTCGAAGACCATCGCCATCTGCAACGTCATCGGCTCGATGGTCACCCGCGAGGCGGCGGGCACGCTGCTGACCCATGCCGGGCCGGAGATCGGCGTTGCCTCGACCAAAGCCTTCACCTCGCAGTTGACGGCGCTGTTCATCCTGGCCATGCACCTGGGCCAGGTGCGCGGCATGTTGGGGGATGAGCAGTCGAAGTGCCTCATGCAGGAGTTGATGCTGGTGCCAGGGAAGCTCGAAACGATTCTCTCGAGGGACTCGGTTCTCGAAGAGCTGGCCCGGCCGCTGTCGCACACGACCGACTTCCTGTTCCTGGGGCGCGGCATCCACTTCCCCATCGCTCTCGAGGGCGCGCTCAAGCTGAAGGAGATCTCTTACATCCACGCCGAGGGCTATCCGGCCGGTGAGATGAAGCACGGGCCGAACGCGCTGATCGACGAGCGGCTGCCGGTGGTGGTGATCGCCGGGCGCGATCCGTCGTCGGAGTCGAGCCAGGTTCTGTACGAGAAGACGCTCTCGAATATCCAGGAAGTGAAGGCGCGGCAGGGCATCGTAATCGCCGTGGTGAACGAGGGCGATCAGGAGGCGCGCCGGGCGGCCGATCACGTGGTCGAGATTCCGTCCGCGAACGAGCTGCTGCTGCCGATTCTGGAGATCGTCCCGCTGCAACTGCTGGCCTACCACATCGCGGTGCGCCGCGGCTGCGACGTGGACCAGCCGCGCAACCTGGCCAAGAGCGTGACGGTGGAGTAGGGGGTTTCAGCGGCGCAGCGGCGGCCGCATGGGGCGTTTGGCATTCCTGATCCACACCCCCATGCCGGCACCGAATTCAGCTAGCCTTGCCGGATCATCGCAGGGGAGACTCGACGGAGGGCGGCCCGGTTTGGTCGCTCTCCTCTACGCTCTCGAACGACGGAAACGTCGCGGACGGAATCAGGATGCGGTCGCGAAGTGCTTCAAAGTAACCTTCGACCCACTCCTCCTCGATGTACTGTTCGGCAAATCTGAAGTTGTGATATTCGGCCAACCACCGATACTTGGCAACGATCCCTGGGCGGGAGCGATTCAGAGCGACCTGCTCGATGATTGCATCCTTGTGGGCCTCGAACATTTCATCCAGCACGCCCATCTCTTCGTACCCGGGGTGATGCAAATAGTCCAGGAAATACACGCCGTCCTGTCCCTTCAAGACGAACCGCAGGAGTCCATTCCTGTAGTGATCGGATCTCTCCCTTCGAATTCGCTCAACGAGAACCGGGTCGATCAGAACCCTGGGATAGGGATCCGAATGCTGCAGCTCATACGCTCGGATGAGGCCCTCACTGAATATGATTCGTTCGTTCTCATAGTGGCGCCCGGAGCTGAGGCCGCCGCGAATGAATATACCACCACTGGCAAGATCCCACTGCAGAAAGGACATCTCTGAAAGCAACAAACCGAGATCTCCGTCTCGGCAAGAAAGGCAGAAGCAATCCGAAAACAGCTTCACCGAGAACCAGTCAGGTCCGCCCTCGAGCGTGAGGCATTCTAGCCTGCTCTTGATGGCGTCGTCCAGCCTGCGAATCACGGTCTCCGCTCGGTCGCGACTCTGCAACACCAGCCCTCGGAAGCCCAAAATGTCCAAATACGCAACAACCTTGTCGTCATAGCCGAATCCGGTTCCAGGTGTCACGATTCAGTTCCCATGCTGTTATGCAGCCGGATTCCTTCCCGGACTCCAGAGCAGGCAGCTCTGCCGGTTCGGGTGCACGGCCCCGTGCCTTTGCGACTTAGCGCGGGCTGAGCATCTGCTTCAGCCGCCTATCGTCTCCTTGGTATGTCATAAACGCAAGCGATTGCGCCACACCGTCGGGCCATTCGACTTTCTCCACGACGCGGACTTCTGGCGCTGTGTATTCCCAGAACTTCCACTCCCTCGTCGGTCTCCAGTATTCAGCTGCGAGCGTCTCCGCAGTGGCGGCGTCGTTCTCGGAGAGAGCGATATTCATTGCGTTCACCAGGACCATTGGTTGCTTACTGGATTTCGCGAACTCCACCCCATAGAGTTTTACCTCAGCCGTGACCTTCGTCATACGGCTGAGTTCAGCGTCCAGATATCTTGCCGAGTTGGCGGGGGTGTCGCATGCGAACCAACTGGTTAGCCTTGAGCAGGACTCGATCGGGCGCCTGCTCTCTAGAAAAGCCTCAAGCTTCTGGCGTTCCGGATCCCCCGAGTAGTCGTAGGCCTTCGGCCCTGGGTTCTCGCCAACTGGCAGAGCTGTTATCGTCGCGTGATAGTACCGTCCCATCCTCTCCATTATCCCAGGGAACCCTCACTGCATTTGGATCAGCATCGGGGGACGGGTCGGTACCGAGAAGTCGGCTCTATCCGCCGATCCGCCCTCCCTCGCACCCGCCCTCCGCGCCACATCCAGCCTGTGATATGTTTGGCGGGTGGTGCGCATTTCCAGACGGAACTTCATCGGGGCGGCGGCCCTTGGGAGTGTTGCCGCTTCGTCCGGTGTGGGCGCCGACCCCCTTCCGAAGCGCCTTCTGGGACGCACCGGCGCACGCGTGAGCATCCTCGGGTTCGGCTCGGGCCGCCGCTTCCTCGAACTCGACGAAGAGAAGGGCATCGAGGCTCTGAACCACGCGCTGGACCTGGGCATCAACTACGTGGATACGGCCTACGCATACGGCAACGGCGTGAGCGAGCAACGGGTTGGCAAGGTCATGAAGACGCGCCGCAAGGAGGTCTTCCTGGCCACCAAGGTCTCCGATCGCGATGCCGGCAAGGCCATGTGGGCCATCGAAGGCAGCCTGGAACGGCTTCAGACCGATCACGTCGATCTCCTGCACGTGCACGGTCTCGAGGACGCCAACGATCTGGCGGCGATCGAGTCCCCCGAAGGCGTCCTGAGACTGCTCTACAAGCTGCGCGACGACAAGGTGGCCCGCGCCATCGGCATCACCTGCCACTCCGATCCCGCGGTTCTCGCGAGGGCGCTCGAACGGCACGATTTCGACTGCACGCAGATGGCGCTCAACGCCGCGCTGACCGGCATGGCGAACGGCGCGCCGAAGCCTCTCGGGGAGATGAGCTTCCAATCGGTGGCGCTGCCGGTGGCGCGCCGCAAGATGATCGGCGTGATTGCGATGAAGGTCTTCGCGCAAGGGCAACTGGTAGGGCCGGCGGCGCCGAAGATGCTTCTTCGCTACTCGCTGTCGCTGCCGGTGGCGACGGCCGTGGCCGCCATGCCGAAGCCCGAGCACCTCGAAGCCAACGTGGAAGCCGCACGGAATTTCAAGCCGCTCTCCGCCACCGAAATGGAAGATTTCTCCGATCACCTCTCGGCCGGCAACAAAGCGGAGCTGGACCGGTTCTTCCGGCATCATGTGGATGCCTGACGCCCTATGAGCAAACTCGCCAAGCCTCTGAGATTCACGCACCTGTACCTGGAAAACTGGAGGAACTTCACGCGCGTGGAGACGGATCTGGCGCGCCGCGTGGTGGTGGCCGGTCCGAACGCCTCCGGCAAATCGAATCTACTGGATGCACTCCGCTTTCTGCACGACATCGCCGGCGAGGGCGGCGGCTTCCAGCGCGCGGTGCGGCGGCGAGGTGGCGTCTCCCGGCTGCGATGCCTGGCGGCGCGGCAGCACTCGAACGTCGTAATCGCGGTGCGGATCGGCTCGGATGGCGACGGGCCCGACTGGGAATATGGACTGCAATTCGGGCAGGAGGACCAGCGCCCGCCCGCCATCCTGCACGAGCGCGTGGCCCGCGGCGGCGAAGACGTTCTGGTGCGCCCGGACGAGCAGGATCTCGACGATCCGGAACGCCTGTCGCAGACCGCGCTCGAACAGGTCCACTCCAACCGGCAGTTCCGGGAACTGGCGGAGTTCTTCGCGTCGGTGCGGTACGTGAACGCCGTTCCGCAACTGGTGCGGGAGCCGGAGCGCTCGGCGGGGCGGCGCGACGATCCCTTCTGCGGCGACCTGCTGGAACGGATCGCCGGGACTCCGGAGAAGATGCAGACCGCCCGGCTGCGTCGCATTCTGCAAGCGCTGCAGGGCGCGGTGCCGCAGCTTTTGGGGCTCGAGCTCAGGCGCGACGCGCGCGGCCTGCCGCACCTGCGCGCGCGCTACAGCCACTGGCGGCCGCTCGGCGCATGGCAGACGGAGGACCAATTCTCCGACGGCACTCTCCGTTTGCTGGCGCTTCTCTGGAGCGCGCTCGAGGGCGCCGGCCCGCTGCTGGCCGAAGAGCCCGAGCAATCGCTCCATCCCGAGGTGATCCGGCAAGTCCTGCCCATGCTGAGCGGCATCGAGCGGCGGACCCGGCGGCAGATCGTCCTGACCACCCACTCCAAGGACCTGCTGGACGACGCCGAGATCGATGCCGGGGGATTGCTGCTGCTCGTGCCCGGGGAGGAAGAGACCAAAGTTGCCAGCGGTTCTCTCCCGGACGCCTGCGCGCTCCTGGACGGCTGTTACCCCGAGGCCGCCCAGGAAACCTCGTGGCTGGACGAGAATCAGCTCGAGCTGTTTCCGTCCGAGACGCCGGTTACTCCCTGAAAAGTTGCGTCACCACGAGCGCTCACTGATATCTTTCAACGACCACGAAGGTAATGTCATCGGTCTGTGGCATGCCCTGAGTGAATTCCTCGATAGCTTTCAAGAACCTCCGCTCGAGCGCCTGACTTCCCGAGGGCGCCTCTTGATGAATGACCCTCAGCAGTCTTTCCTTTCCGAACATTTCTTCCTGCTGGTTTTCCGCGTCTGTGAGGCCGTCGGAATACACCACCAGAATGTCTCCCTTGTCGAGGCGGAAGTCGCGGGTTTGATAAGTGGCGAAATCGAACATCCCCAGGAAATAGGCGTCCGAGGCCAGCTCTTCGATCGTTCCCGTGGCGGAACGGAACAAATAGGCTGGATTATGTCCCGCGCTGATGAATTGCCCCATGCCGTCCGGGCTCAGAAGAAAGAGAAAGAGCGTGGCGAACTGGAAGGGAAGGGACTTTTCGCAAAGGAGCTGGTTAACCCGGTTCAAGACCTCGTGCGGCTGGGTCCTGGAGTGAAACTCCATGCTGAGAGCGCCCAGCAGCATCGAACTCAACAGGGCTGCGGACATGCCCTTGCCGGAGACATCGGCCAGCACCCCCATCCATTCCCCCGAACTCAGTTGCAGGAAATCGTAGAAATCCCCTCCCACATAGCGTGTGGGGCTGTTAAATGCGTGGATACGGAAATTCTCGAACTGGGGCAGACAACGGGGCAGCAGGCTTTGCTGAGTTTCCTGCGCCAGGGCTAGCTCCTGCTCGCTCTTCTTTTGCTCCTCCAGGTTCTTAAGACGAATCACCTCGCGGCTGGCCTCAAGTTCTCTTACCGTCTCCTCCAGCAGTTTGCTGTAGCTCTTCGTTTTCAGGTGCAACAGGCGCACTTCGAGAATGTTGCGAACGCGCGCGCGCAGCTCGGCCAGGTCGAACGGTTTGCTGACGAAATCCTTAGCGCCGGCTTCGAGAGCGCGCAGCTTGTGAGCCGGCTGCGCGGTGAGCACGAGGACCGGAAGGTAACCGTCCTCCTCGATTGCCTTCAGGCCTTCCATCACCTGGAACCCGTCCATGCCGGGCATCTGGAGATCGAGCAGGATCAGGCTGTAGCGGTTCTTGCGGTGAAGGTCGCAAACCTCGTTCGGATTCGTCGTAGACTCGACGGAAGCATAGCCGGCGATGCGCAACATGCCCTCAAGCAGACGGACATTGGATTCCTGGTCGTCAACCACCAGGATTCTGGCGTTCAGAATGTCGGCTGGGCCGATCATGACCTTGGTCCCGATTCACTTGGCGTGACCGGCCTCCTGGAGAGCGAATTCCAGCGCTGCGTCCAGCGTATGCATGAACTCATTGATCTTGATTGGTTTGGTGAGATACCGGAAGAATCCTGCCTGCAGGCCCTTCTCGATGTCACGCGGCATTGCGTTCGCACTGAGGGCGACGATGGGAATGTGCGCCGTGGTTGCGTCCGCGCGCAAGACCTTCAAGGCTTCCAAACCGCTGATGCCGGGCAGATTGATGTCCATCAGGATCACCGTCGGCTTAGCGGTGCGCGCCACCTCAATGCCGAGAGTACCGTCCACCGCGGTCAACAGTCTGATGTCGGGGCGCCGCGAGATGAGCTGCTCGACCAGCTTCATGTTCGCCTGGTTGTCCTCCACATAGAGCAGGGTGTGCGTCCGCGCGCCGGCCGGCACCGCCGGTCCGTCAAATGCCGCGGCTTCGCCGCCGTCGGCCACAAGTTGCGGTGCTGCGCACGAGATCAACTCGCACCAGAACACGCTCCCCGCGCCGGCCCTGCTTGCTACTCCGAGTACGCCTCCCATCAGTTCGGCCAGCCGCTTGGTCACCACCAGGCCGATGCCGGTGCCTGCCACACTACCCGCCTCTTGCCCGAGACGATTGAACGGCTGGAATAGTTGCGCCACCTTTTCCGGAGACAATCCCGCGCCGGTGTCCGTGACGCTGATGCGAGTGAGTCCCGGGGTGTTGGTCGTGCAATCTACGACGACGCTTCCCTGCTCCTTGTTGTATTTGATCGCGTTGGAGAGCAGGTTGATGACGATCTGCTTCAACCGGGTCCGGTCAGCGCGGACAAAGAACGGGCTATCGAAGTGGCGAAAGGTCATGCTAATGCCACGCTGTTGCGCCTGCGGCTCCATCATGGCCTGGCATTCGCCCATGACCTCGGCCAACGAGACGGATTCCTCCGATAGGGACACCTTTCCGGACTCGATCACCGCGAGATCGAGGATCTCGTTGATCAACTTCAGGAGGTGCCACCCTGCCTGGAGAATCTGGGCGATGCTCTCCTTCTGAGAGTCGGTCGGCAACGGAGAGGCCGACTCCATGAGTTGCGCGAAACCGAGGATGGCATTGAGCGGGCTGCGAAGCTCGTGGCTCATGCTGGAAAGGAAATCCGACTTCGCGAGATTGGCTTTTTCCGCGGCGGACTTGGCGCTTTCGAGCGCGATGTTCGTTTCCTGGAGCGCCTGCTCGTTGCGTTTGCGGTCCGTGACGTCCCGCGCCACGGCCAGTACGCCCTGCAGCGTCCTATCCCGGTCATAGAAGGTGGTGGCGTTGTAGGACACCTCCGTTTTCTTGCCGTCCCGGGCGCGCGCGGTGAGTTCGTAGTCGGTGACTTTCTTTTCGGTGAGCACCAGCGTGATGGCCGCTTCGGCCCGCTCCGGATCGGTAAAGTAGTTCTTGAACGGCGCGCCGATCAACTCGTCGCGCGTGCAGCCGGTGAGCGCCTCCATCTGCTTGTTGACGTCGGTGATAATGCCGCGTGGATCGGTGGTCATCAGCGCGTCGATGTTGGATTCGATGAGAGAGCGCGTGTAGAACTGCTGGTCGCGCAGGCGCTGATCGAGCTTCTGCTGTTCCGCTTCCACCAGCTTGCGCGCGGTGTTATCGGTGCCGATTAGCAGATAGCCGATGATGGCGCCACGATCGTCGCGCAGCGCCGTGACCGACACGACCGCCGGAAAGCGGCTGCCATCCTTGCGGATGTAGGTCAACTCATAGATATCCTCGATCCCGCGCGAGGCCTTGAACACCAGTGCCTCGAAGCCCGGAGCGATCCCGGTTCCCAATTCCAGGCTCAACACCTTGGCGCGCGCGATGACTTCCTGCGGATCGGAAATCTCGGCCGGAGTGATCTTGTTCAGCACTTCCGCGGCCGTGTATCCCAGCATGCGCTCGGCGCCGACGTTGAACAATTGGATGACACCCTTCTCGTCTGTGGCGATACTGGAGAAGTTGGCGCTGTTGAAAATGGCGGCCTGCAAGGCTCCCGCCTTGAGCAGAGCCTCTTCCGCCCGCTTGCGCGCGGTGTTATCCGTGCCGATTAGCAGATAGCCGATGATGGCGCCATCGTCGTCGCGCAGCGCCGTGACCGACACGACCGCCGGAAAGCGGCTGCCATCCTTGCGGATGTAGGTCAATTCATAGATATCCTCGATCCCGCGCGAGGCCTTGAACACCAGCGCCTCGAAGCCCGGCGCGATCCCGGTTCCCAGCTCCAGGCTCAAGGCCTTGGCGCGCGCGATGACTTCCTGCGGATCCGAAATTTCGGCCGGAGTGATCTTGTTCAGCACTTCATCGGCCGTGTAGCCCAGCATGCGCTCGGCGCCGACGTTGAACAATTGAATGACGCCCTTCTCGTCGGTGGCGATACTGGAGAAGTTGGCGCTGTTGAAGATCGCGTTCTGTAAGGCCCCCGTCTTGAGCAGAGCCTCTTCGCGCCGGACCTCGGTGACCACATCCAGCGTGCGAGCAGCCTCGTCGGGAACGGCAGGATCGTGTTTCTGTGCGGACATGCTGCAACCTCCAATCGAGCTAGCGAACAGGCCGATACTCGATCTTTCTGTCTTAAGGGTACCTCCAGGGGGAGCGGTCGCAGGGAGGGTCTTCCGTTACTTCCGCACCACCACCTCGATGCCGCCCATCGCCGCCCGGCCCGGCATCGCCACGCCCGCGATCTCCTGGTAGCTCGCGTTCCCTACGTTCGTCAGCCGCACGAACGGATGCACCCGCCCTTTGCCGTATCCCGCCGATACGTCCACCAGCGCGTAGGTAGCCTGCCCCACGCGGTCCACCACGCCCAGCCGGGCGCGCGCCACCACGCCGCGGAAGCCGCCCTGCCAGCTCAGCACGCCGCTCTCGGACGGGTAGTTGAAAACATACTCGGAAAGCAGCCCGCCCAGCGACTGCCGGGAGCCGCTCAACGCCTCGTAGCTGACCGTGATCTGCTGCCCGCGCGCGGGAACGATGGTGGCAGACGCTTCCGCCCCGATGAAGCGCAGCCGGGCGATGTTCATCGCTTGCCAGGGGTCGGCCGTCGAGCTGCGCACATAGTCGATGTCGTTGGTTTCGCGCCGCTCGAACACCGAGGCGGAGAAGCGGAAGGCGTCGCCGCGCCGCCAGTCCGCGCCGGCGTCGTAGCTCCACGCCGTTTCGGGCAGCAGCTTGGGATTGCCGATGGTGGCCGGGTCCTGGTAGTAGAGGTCGGTGTAAGTGGGGATGCGAAAGGCGCGGCTTGCGCTGGCTCGCAGCTTCCAGCGCGGGGATAGCCACGCCCCCGCCGCCACCGTCGGGCTCAGCTCGCTCCTGCCCCAGTGGTACATCTCTTCGCGCAGGGCCACGGAAAACGAGAAGCGGCGCAGCGCCCGCGCGTCCAGAGAGACGTAGGCCGCGCCCCGGCTGCGGTTGTGGTCGCCCAGGATGTTGCTCTCGATCGTGTCGCCGTAGCCCTCCAGGCCATAGTTCAGACTGGTGTTGGCCGCCAGCGGATCCCTCCGGCGGATGGAAAGCTGGAAGGTCTCGTCGGCGTGGTGGTTCTGGTATACATCCGGCTGGTCCCGCAAGAGCACGAACCAGTCGCTATGCCGGCGAAAGGAGACGGCGACCTGCGTCTGCGGGCCGAGATCCTGCACCAGGGACGCGAACCAGGTCTTGGTGTTCTCCCACGAATCGAAATCGCCGTAGAACTGATTGGCGCCGAACGGGCGGTCGCCGTAACCCAGCACCAAACTCGAGCTGCCGAGCGCGGAACGCCACCAGGTGTCGGAAGCCAGCGACAGGTTGCGGTAATCGCGATCGGCCATGAAGCCCGAAGAGGAGTCGCGCGAGAACGAAAGCTCCTCGGCAAGCTGCTTGAAAACCGTCGCCAGCGTGGTGCGCTCTTCGTTTGTGCCGAAACTGCCGGCCGCCGCACTGAGCCGGACCTCGGTCGCCTCGGGCTGCCGCGTGAGGATGTTGATCACGCCGCCCACGGCATCGGAGCCGTAGAGCGCCGAGCCCGACCCCTGCAGCACCTCGATGTGGTCCACGGCATCGAGCGGCACCGGCATGTCCATGTCGTGGTGCCCGGTCTGCGGGTCATTGAGGCGCTGGCCGTCGAGCAGGACCAGCGTCTGCTCGAACGAACCGCCGCGGATCGAGACGTCCGTCTGCACGCCGCCGGGCGCGCGCGCCATCACGTCGACCGACGCATCGGAGCGCAGGAAATCGACCAGCGCGGTCGCGAGCGTCGTGTCGGCCGCCACCGGCAGGACGTCCACCGAGCGGTCGATCTCTTCGAGTGGGATCGGCTCCGCCGTGCCGGTGACGACGACCACCTCGGTGCGCGTGGTCTGGGCCGGGCAAACGCCCGCGCCCAGCACCAACATCAAGAGACACGGACTCCGTTGTCGCAAAGCGGTTCGTGTTAACCTTTCGAGGAAACTTCGTTCCATTGTAGAGGAGTGACGGGGGTCGCATGAATCCGGCAGGCTACAGCCGCCGCGAGCAGACCGGCTGGTACTTCTACGACTGGGCCAACGCGCCCTTCCACACCACCGTGGTGACGGTGTTTCTGGGCCCTTACCTCACCAGCGTGCTCGCCCGCCAGGCCGCCGACGCCAACGGTTTCGTCCACCCGCTCGGCATCCCGGTGGCCGTTCGCGCTTACTGGTCGTACCTGGTCGCGGCCGCGGTCGTTCTGCAGATCTTCCTGTTGCCCGTCATCGGCGCTCTCGCCGACTACAGCCACCGCAAGAAGCAGTTGCTGGCGCTGTTCGCTTACGTAGGCGCCGGCGCGACCGCGGCCATGTTCTTCCTCCAAGGCCCGGCCTACCTGCCCGCGGGCGTTCTGTTCCTGGTTGCGAACACGGCCTTCGGCGCCTCCGTGGTGGTCTACAACTCGTTTCTGCCGGAGATCGCCGCCCCCGAGGAGCGCGACGCCGTTTCCTCGAAGGGCTGGGCCATTGGCTACCTTGGCGGCGGCCTCCTGCTGGCGCTGAACCTGCTCCTCTACATCCGGCCCCGCGCGCTGGGGCTTGACGAGAATCTCGCGATCCGCATCGGACTGGCCTCGGCCGGCGTGTGGTGGGGCGTCTTCACGGTGATCCCCCTGATGAGGATCCGCAGCCGCCAGGCGGCGCGGCGGCTGGCGCACGGCCAATCCGCCATCGCCGTCACGCTGCGCCAGCTCTTCCACACGCTCGGCGAGCTCCGCGGCCGCCCGCAAACGCTCACCTTCCTGCTGGCCTATCTGCTTTACAGCGACGCCATCCAGACCGTCATCGCGCTGGCCACGCAGTTCGGCCACGACGAGCTGAAGATCTCGATGGGGCCGCTGGCGCTGGCCATCCTGATGGTCCAGTTCGTGGCGTTCTTCGGCTCGATAGCTTTCAACTGGATCGCCGCGGCCATCACCGCCAAGCGCGCCGTGATGCTCTCGCTCGTCATCTGGACCGGCGTCCTGCTGGGGATGTACTTCTGGGTGCGGACCGTCGGCCAATACTTCGTGATGGCCGCGCTGGTGGCGCTGGTTTTGGGCGGCAGCCAGGCGCTGAGCCGGTCGCTCTTCTCGCAGATGATACCCAAGGGCCAGGAAGCCGAGTACTTCGGCCTCTACGAGATCAGCGACAAAGGCACGAGCTGGCTGTGCCCGCTGGTGTTCGGCTTGGCGGTCCAGTTCACCGGCAGCTATCGCCTCTCGGCGCTGTCGCTGGCGTTCTTCTTCCTGGCCGGCCTGGCCGTGCTCGCGCGGGTGGATGTAAGGCGCGCCGTGCGCGAAGCGAGCGGAGGAGAGTGAGGCCCACGCGTCATGAGGTATCCCGTAGCGAACTTATGAATTGTGGTTCCGTCGGCCCCGGGGCCTACCCGTCTCAGCCGAGCATGTCGATCATGCCCGCCGTCGCGGCCGGCTCGCCGAACAAGCTCTGCACCTGTTGGAGCAGCAGCGCCTGGTCGTTCATGGCGGCCTGCTCCTGCGGAGTGGCGTTCGCCAGATCGGCTGATGGGGAGGCGATGGGCAGCACTGGCAGCGTGCTCTGGGAAGGCTGACAAATGCCGAACAGCTCGCTTGCGTCCTGCGCCTGGAGCGCGGCCATGCTGATACTTACCAGGTCTTGTGGCGAAGCCGATTTGAGATCGGCCGTCGAGATCGGGGCCGGCAGATTGGAGAGTGGGCCTCCCGGCTCGCTCAAGTAGGATAAGCCGCTCAGTGCGCTCGCTACGGATCCCATGCTCCTGTCCTCAACCTTAGCTTATCGGCCAAAATGTGGCTTTCTTGCGCGCATGGAGACCCGCGGAGGACCTGCTGACAAGCCTTTGATTCGGGACGAGTTGCTACGCGCTGGGAGCCGGGTGCTCCTTGGAGTCCGGGGTGAAGCGCGTCAGACCGGCCGAGAGGGCGAGCTGCGTCAGACCGGCGATGTTGTTCACGCCGATCTTCTTCATCATCGTCTTGCGGTAGCTGCGAACCGTCTGCAACCCCAGGTCGAGCATGACGGCGATTTCTTTGCTCGTCTTGCCCTCCGCCACCAGCCGCAGCACCTGCAGCTCGCGCGGAGACAGCGTTTCGAGCACCGGCGGCAGCGCCTTCGATTCCAGATCGCCCCGCTGAATCCTGGTCTGCACCCGGTCGGCGACTTCCGCGCACAGGTAGAACCCGCCCTTGGCCACGGTCCGCAGCGCGTCCAGCAGGTCGTCCGAAGAGGCGTTCTTGAGAACGAAGGCGCGCGCCCCCGACCGGATCGCCCCCACTACGGAACTCTCGTCGTCGTACATCGAGAGGATCACGACCTTGCTCTCCGGGCAGTGGCGCATGATCTCGATCGTGGCTTCGATGCCGTTCAGGCCGGGCAGCCCGATGTCCATCAACACCAGGTCGGGGTGCGCCTTCTTGCAGAAGTGCACCGCTTCGGCCCCGTTTTCGGCTTCCCCGACTACCTTGAACTCGTCGCGCCTCTCGAGGATCGACTTGATGCCGTCACGGAAAATCTTGTGATCGTCTACGAGCAATATTTGATATGCCATCGCCACACCATGCGAGCGGGCCGGCCACGCTGGGGCCGATCCCTCAATCCGTCTTCGAGCCGTCTCCTGCCTTCGACACCCTGTAAATGGCTTTCACAATTGTACCCTTTTCCGGCGTGCTCGCAACCGAAAACCTCAGACCCGCCTGAGCCGAGTGGTAGCGCATCAAATGAAAGCCAAGTCCCGTGTTTCCAGTGATTTCCTGGTCCACCGAGAAGCCGCGGCCGTTATCGCGGACTTCCAGGCTCACGCCCTGCTTGACGGGTCTCACCAGGACTTCCACCCGCGTCGCGCCGGAATGCCCCACTGCATTATCGATGGCCTGCTCGGCGATTTTGTAGAGCGCGGTGGCCATCTCGACCGGCAGCCGCACCGAGGAATCGAACAGCAAACGGATCTTGCCGTTGAAGCTCTTGCGGTGCCGGCCCGCCAGCCGATCCAGCGCGAACTGCAGCCCGGTTCGCTCGACGATGGATGGATTCAGCTCGTAGCTGAGGTCGCGCACCTGGCCGACGGATTGCTCCAGGACCTTCTGAATCTCCAGAATCCGCTTCGTGTTGTCGGCGACTTTGTCGTGGAGGTCCATCCGCAGCAGGTCCAGTTGCAGTCCGATCGCGCTGAGCACCTGGCCAACCTCGTCGTGCAGGATGCGCGAGACTCGGGCGCCTTCCTGCTCCCTGGCGTTCATCACGCTGACCAGCAGGTGGGCCAGGGATCGTTCTTCCTCTGTCGCCATTGCGGATTCGAGCGGCAACGCGCCGCTACTTCTTCTTTCTGCCCAAAACCTTGCGCGCGGCCGCGGCCACATTCACCGCCCGCATCCCGTACTTATCCAGCAGGCTGTCCGGCGACCCGGATTCGGCGTAGCCGGTGAGGCCGACGAACTCCATCGGGCAGGGGTGGGTTTCGGCAACCACCTGCGCCACGCGCACCCCCAGCCCGCCGTCTACCAGGTGCTCCTCGGCCACCACGATGGCGCCCGTCTGGACGGCGGCGCGCCCGATCGCGTCCCGGTCCAGCGGCTTCGCCGTGTGCATGTCGAGCACCCGGGCGGATATCCCCTCCACAGCCAGAAGGCCCTGCGCCCGGATTGCCTCGGCCACCATCAGGCCGTTGGCGATCAGCGTCACGTCGTCTCCCGCAATCAGCTCGATCGCTTTCCCGATTTCGAACCGCTGGTCCGCGGGGTAGATCACGGGGACCTTGAGGCGGCCGGTGCGGACGAACACCGGGCCCTGGTGCTCCGCCGCGGCGCGGATCAGCGCCCGCGCAGCCACCTCGTCGGCCGGCGCCAGAACCACAAAGCCGGGCAGGGAACACGCCAGGCTGGTCTCCTCGATGCTCATCTGGGAGGGGCCGTCCTCGCCGATCGAGATGCCGCTGTGCGTGCCCACCACCTTCACGTTCGCGCCCGGATACGCCACCGCCACGCGGAGCTGCTCGAAGCCCTTGTTTATGACGAAACAAGAGAAGCTGGCCGCGAACGGAATCTTGCCGAAGGAAGCGAGGCCGGCCGCCACCCCCACCATGTTCGCTTCCGCGATGCCGCAGGAGACGAAGCGGTCCGGGAACTCTTTGGCGAAAAATGAGGTGTAGGTGGACTTCGACAGGTCCGCGTCCACCGCCCAGACGTTGGGGTTTTCGCGCCCCAGCTCGACCAGCGTCTTGCCGAAGGCCTCACGCGTCGCCATCCCCGGCTTGAGTTCGAATTTCGTTGCGATCGCCATCAAGCAAGCTCCTTCAGCGCGAGTTCGACCTCTTCCTTCGTGGGGGCCGTTCCGTGGAACTTGGGGTTGTTCTCCATGAACGAGACTCCCTTGCCTTTGACGGTGTGCGCGATCAGGGCCGTGGGCTTGCCCTTGACTGCGGCGGCTTCGGCGAACGCCGCCTGAAGCGCCGGGATGCTGTGTCCGTCCAGCTCCACCGTGTGCCAGCCGAAGGCCTGCCACTTGGCCACCACGGGCTCGATCTCCATGATGTCCTTGACGAACCCGTCGAGCTGTATGCGGTTGTAATCGAGGATGGCCACCACGTTATCGAGCTTGTGAAACGCGCCGAACATGGCCGCTTCCCAGATCTGCCCTTCCTGGATTTCGCCGTCGCCGAGAATGCAGTAGGCGCGCGAGGGCCGCTTGTCCCAGCGCGCCGCCAGGCCCATCCCCATGGCGATCGAAAGCCCTTCGCCCAGCGAACCGGTCGAGGCCTCGAGCGCCGGAATGAAGCGCCGGTCGGGATGGCCCTGGTAGATCGAGCCCAGCTTCCGCAGCGTGTTCAGCGTCTCCACCGGCGTGTAGCCGCACTCCGCCATGGCTGCATACAGCACCGGACAGGCATGGCCCTTAGAGAGGATGATGCGGTCCCGGTCCGGCCACTCCGGATTCGAAGGATCGTGCCGCAGCGCGTCCCAAAACAGGGTCACGACGATCTCGGTGGCCGAGAGCGACCCGCCCGGATGGCCCGAGCCCGCGGCGCCGATCATCCGGATAATGTGCCGCCGGATTCCTTTCGAGATCTCCTGCAATTCGCCGACGTTCGCTGTGCGCTGCATTGGCCTCCCGAAACACCCGATGTTAGCACAGGCAGCCATCCGCCCTCAGCCGTAGCCGGTCGATGGTCGATGGCCGACACTCGATGGCCTCCCAGCATCCACCATCGACTCCGCGTCCACCATCCACCATCGACCATCGGCCTTCCTCAGCTACAATGGATAGGGTTTGGAACGAATGAACAACGCGATCGTGATGGGCGCTCAGTGGGGCGACGAGGGAAAAGGCAAAATGGTGGACCTTTTCTCGGAGCATTTCGACATCGTCGCCCGCTACCAGGGGGGCCACAACGCCGGCCACACCGTCCGCATCGAAGATCGCAAACTGATCCTCAAGCTGGTTCCGACCGGCATCCTGCGCGACGGCAAACAGGCCGTCATCGGCAACGGCGTGGTGGTGGATCCGGAGGCGTTGCTGCGCGAGATCGAGGGCCTCGAAGCCGGCGGCATCTCCGTTCGCGACCGCCTGCGCATCAGCAGCCGCGCGCACGTCATCCTGCCTTTCCACCGCATGCTCGAGAAGCTCTCCGAATCCCGTCCGGACCGGGCCATAGGGACCACCTCGCGCGGCATCGGCCCCTGCTACGAGGACAAAATCGCCCGCCGCGGCATCCGCATCGGCGACCTCATCGATGCCGCCGCTTTCCGCGAACTCTACGACGCGCTGGCCGAGGATAAGGAGATTCTGCGCACCGCGTTCGGTCTGGGCGACCCGATCGATTTTGCGGGCGAACGCGAGCGCTACGTCGAGTTCGGCGCCCGCATCGCGCCCATGGTTACGGACACGGCGGCGCTGCTCAATGACGCCATTTCCGCCGGCAAGCGCGTCCTGTTCGAAGGCGCGCAGGGGACCATGCTCGATATCGACCACGGCACGTATCCCTATGTGACCTCGTCGAACGCGGGCGCGGGCGGCGCCTCCACCGGAACCGGCGTCCCGCCCACGCGCATGCAGGCGGTCATCGGCGTCTCGAAGGCCTACATCACGCGCGTCGGCGGCGGGCCCTTCCCGACCGAGTCCCACGACGAAAGCGGCGACGCCCTGCGCAAG
>Ga0181532_10000174_pt1 | contig 65340 bp, 55 predicted proteins | sample PEATcosm2014_Bin_33_FD_119768 | JGI IMG/M metagenome (GOLD analysis project Ga0181532, IMG submission 119768) | Peatland microbial communities from MTU Mesocosm Facility, Houghton, MI, USA - PEATcosm2014_Bin11_30_metaG | ecosystem: Environmental > Terrestrial > Soil > Wetlands > Peat | place... | reverse complement strand
AGACTCCTGGGCTGTACCGTAAGTACTTCTATGACGTGACCAAGGGCAACAATGGCGCACCGGCCAAACTTGGCTGGGACGAGTGCACCGGTCTCGGCAGCCCGAGAAACCTGGCTGGATTCTGAGATAATTGCTTCTCTCCGGGGCGCGCTCAATCATTTGCCAAAGCGCGCCTCACTTTTCCCTCTCTTCTCCTATGCATGAGAAGCAACTCAAGGCATTGATTGATCTCTCTTCAGCGCCTGGCCGACGAAGTGTGTGTGGTACTCTCTTTCCTTTAGAAGTACTCCTCTGCTGCAAAGACAATCGGCGGTGTTGCCCCAATCATTGTCTATGGAAGCCCAAACGACACGCCCAGCCGCTGATTCGCGGGAAAGCGACGATGTTCTCGTCCCGCTCCTGAATACCCGATCCACATCACAATTTGCGTGGACTGGCTCCCTGTGGCTAGATCTGGTGATTGCCGCGGTAGCCGGTTTGCTCTATGCCCTGCTCGTGATGGGACCCGGGCCGCTGAATCCCCTCAATGTCAACTGGGTAACCAACGATCCGGCCTATCACTATGTCGGATGGGAGCTGTTTCGACAGGACCCGAAGCTTCTTTGGCCACTTACTTACACCGACAGGCTCGGCTATCCCGAGGGGGAATCTGTTGCCCTCCTGGATCTCAACCCCTTGCTCGCCGTGATACTGAAACCGCTGTCGCCTCTGCTGCCTGAACCTTGTCAGTATTTCGGCCTCGAGGTGGTTCTCGCCTGCGCCTTGCAGTTTTTCTTCGCGTTCAGGATTTTCCGGCTGATTCTAGGTGCGAATGTCCTAGGAATCGCACTGTGCAGCGCATTCTTTCTGCTTTCACCGCCTCTGAATTATCGGTTCATGGGACATTACTCGTTGAGTAATCACTGGCTGCTGGTCGCGGCACTTCTTGTATTCCTACAGGCGCAACAAGCGTCACGCAAGGCGATCCGGCGGTTTGTGATTTCAGCAGTCGTACTGACGCTGATATCGGTCGGCATCAACCCGTACATCGCATTTCAGGTGTTGCTGGTGCTGACGGCAGGCGTCGCCAGCCTGCTCTGGCAGCGCAGGCTGACGCTCCCGCGGGCCGCAGGCATGATGGTTTTACTTTGTGGGACTGGCTTCGTGGTGGCTTACTCACTAGGGCTTGTCATCGAAGGAGGTCGCGGCTACGGCACGGGTGGCTATCGTGTCTTCTCGATGAATCTTCTATCGCCCGTCGATCCTCGGGGCTGGACATCCATTCTGCTCCCTCGTTTACCCGGAGCGATCCCCGGCCAGTACGAAGGTTACAACTATCTGGGGGTCGGCACTCTAATTCTTGGCGGAATCGTTGTAGTAATGGCTGTCTTGCAGAGACGCAAACTGCCGTCGCTAGACTTGAGTTGGCTTATACCACTGCTGGTTTGCTGTTCGGTTCTCACAATGATGGCCCTTTCGACCAAGGTGACACTCGGCTCAGGAACTCTGGTCGATCTCGATCCGGGTGAGAAATTGTCGGGTTATCTTGCCCCGCTGCGGGCAAGCGGGCGTTTGTTCTGGGCTCCTTACTACCTTCTCTTAACAGCTGTGCTCGCCGGGCCATTTCTGTTTTTCCGGAGGCTGTGGGCGAACCTGCTGCTTGCGGGAGCGCTGGCGCTTCAGTTCGCTGACACGCACGCGCTCCGCCATTGGGTACACACGACCATCAGCGAGGAACATCCGTCGCCTCTGAGATCGCCGATTTGGTCCACTCTGGGCGACTTTCACGAGAACCTTATTGTTCTACCTGCCTTCCAGTGCGCCAACAACGCTTCGCCGGGCGGAACCGAGAGTTACAGAATTTTCGGTTTCCTGGCCGTCAAGCAGAAAATGCGTACCAATAGCTATCAGTCTGCCCGGTTCACTGAGGTGGCCCGGGACTGGCATTGCGGCCAATCCATCGCTGCTCTCTCGGAGCAGCCACTCTCGCCAGATTCTGCTTACGTAGTTATCCCTGAGCTGGCGGCTCGTATTGCGCAAGGTCCTACTGGTCCGGGGAAATGCCACGATCTGGATCGTTTTATCCTGTGCTCTACGAAGACTGATTTCGGGCTCAGTTCTGTGCTGATGAGCCCCGATGCCCGGCTTGAGAACGCGATTGCGAATTCCAGCTTCGAAGATGGGAGCGTCTCGCCGTGGTCGCCGGTATGGGAAGTAAATGCGAGCGTGAGTGCTGCCCGCGCGCACAGTGGAACGCACAGCTTGGCCGAAAGCGGAGTGGGAAGTGTGTACCAGGATGTGACCGGCTTGGAGCCTTGGCGGACCTACACGGTTTCTGCATGGGCATCGGCTTCGCCGAACGCCCCAGCAACCGCGCAGCTCATTGTTTACGACCCCAGCGATGATGCCGCTACCTCTTCACCATTCTTTAATGTCGGACCAAGTTGGCAGAGTTTGTCGCACACCTTCACGGCTGGCCGGGAAGGAACGGTCCGCCTTTATCTGGCGCGTGGTCCGGGCTCGGGAACAATTTACTGGGATGACATCCATATCTCCCGTGGCCAATAGGTATTGCTGAGAGACAATCGACTCGTGGGCACAGTCCAGACGAACGCGGGACAAGTGGAACACTTGGGGTACTTCCAGGGCCGGAACCGAGCGACCAAGCTCATCCTGTTCTTACTATCGGCTTCTCTCAGCGCCACTGCATTTCTCGCCTTCGACTACCTCTACAGCTCGGCACTTCAAGGGCCGGTCGTCTCGGCCACTGCGCAGGATTATTGTTTCGCTCCTCGTGATCCGGTGCGCTTTTTCGCCTTGGCGCCCAACTGCTCCTGCATTCGCCTTTGGGGTAAGTCTTCGTATCCGATGTTTACCAACAATCTCGGGTTCCGTGACGACAGGATGCGAGATGTTCCATTGACGGATGAGAAGCCGCGGGTCCTCATTCTGGGCGATTCGCATGCCGAAGGAATGACGGCTTGGGAGGACACCTTTGTCGGCCGAATCGCAGCTGATCTTCCGCAATACGATTTTCTCAACGGAAGCATGGGAGCCTACTCGCCATCGAACTATCTCAACACGGCGCGTATCGTATTCGCGAAGGGAATTGAGATTGACGACGTCATCGTTTTCATCGACATCTCGGACGCTCAGGACGAGGCCGCTCTCTACCGCGACAAAGACCCAACCGGCGCGGTCGCCATTCCTGACCGGAAATACACCTACAACACTCGGTACTCCAGCCTGCGCCAATGGGTCACCGAACATCTCCTGATCACCGACGACATCGTCGAGTTCTTTGAAAAGAACCTGGTCCGCCTCGGCTGCTACCATCTCGACCGCGGAGAGGGCAACGAATTCGATCAGGAGCGAGGCGCATGGACCTATCGCAAAGTTTCCGACACCAATCCATTTGAGACCGGGTTTGCACCGCTTGGACTTGAAGGCGGCATCGTCAAGGAGAAAGCCAAGATGACTCTCCTTTGGGAGGAGCTGGCCAAGCGAAACATTCCCATCAGCGTTGTCGTCTACCCTTATCCCGCGCAGCTCATTTACGACACCGTAGACTCCAGGCAGGTGCGCATCTGGCGCGAGTGGTGCGAGGGCAAGTGCAAACGTTTCATCTCGGTCTTCCCGGCTTTCTTTGCCGTCAAGGAGCAGTGCCGGAGGTTTGAACCGGGCTGTTGGTATTCGAAATACTTCGTCTTCGGGGACATCCACTACAACGCCGCTGGCAATGCCGTCGTGGCCGAGGTGGTAAGCCAGAGCCTTTCGGCGACACCGCCGGTCAAGCGTCCAGTCCAGAACTCCGGCGCGAGTCAGTGAACGATCGAGCGCGGCGCGCGGACGAAGTCGGAGCAATCAAGCGACGAAAGATTGCATGTCACGTTTCATCCCGCGCAATCCGGCTTGAAGATCATGCCCTCGCTGGTTTTGCCGTTCATCACGGCGACGAGTGGCGATGGGAACTGCAAATGCCTCACGCAGCCGTGCTCCTCGACGGCGGGCTGGTCGGCGAGCCACTGCCAATCCACGAAGCCTTCGCCAACGTCGGGGTTGACGGTGAAGTAGCCGATCTGGAATGCAGTGAGGTTCTGGAAGAAGTGGCTGCCCTGCGACGGGACCACGCGGAAGTCGCGGAAGCCTGACTCGACAATCACGCGCGCTCCGGAGATCTGGTCCCACGCCACGGGGATACCGAGCCACGACTCGTTCGAGCCCCAGCGGCCGACGCCGATCAGCAGATACGGCGTGCCGCTGTCGCTGATCTTTGCGTTGAAGTGGGCAACGCTTTGCGCCACCTCGAAGCTTTGCCCGCGTTCGAAGCGGTGGAAGTCAACCACCACCACGTCGCGCAAGTCCTGCAGGCGCCCGTGTCCCAGCACTTGCGAGCTTTGGCAGACGAGACGGGAGGGCTCGACCGCTTCCATGCGAATCTCTTCGCCTTCGCGCGAGAGTACCAGCGGACGCAACTGAAGAAATCCAAAATCGGCAGGCTCGTTGGGGCTCTGCGGCAGACGGACGGCGAACTCGATCTCCACCGGGCGCCCCAAGGCGTCTTCGCCGATGCGATTAAGCTGGTCGAGAATGCCGGCCAGGGGAAACATGCCGTGCTTGAGGATGGGCGCGAAGCTTATGATGCGCGGGCCGCGCCGGCTGAGCCCGTCATACACGGCGTGGTTGTCCACCGAGTAGGTGGAGGCGAGCATCTGCAAGGCGCCGTCGGCTTCGGCAACGTCCAGCCGGAACGGAACTTCGCGCAGATCAGCCGCGGGATCATCCGGGTGGGCCGCGTGGTCCAGGTCGAGTGCCCAGAATTCAGTCTGCGAATTGGCCAGAATATCTTCTACCGACGAAAACTGCACCAGATGTCGCGGGTGCCGCGGGCTGAAGCCCAGGCACTTCCCTCCCCCGACGACGGCCCGACCGAGCCCCAAGGCCACGGCGGCGAAGCCGTCCTCCACGCGCATGGGCGGGTGCGGATAGAAATTGCGTGAGCGCGAGACTCCGGAAAAATCAGGATAAAAGCGCGTGCCGTGTTTCGCCCCTACCACCTGCTGGATAAGCACGGCCATCTTTTCTTCTTCCAGACGATAGGGGGTAGCACGCAGGTAGGCTTTGGCATGCTGGCTGAAGGTGGAGGCGTAGACGAGTTTGATGGCCTCCATGAGCTGCTCCAAGCGCGGCTGGATGCTGGGATTCTTATTGGCCAGCATGAAGGTCTCGTACACACCGGAGAACGGCTGGTACTGCGAGTCCTCGAGCAAACTGGACGAGCGCACTGCCAGCGGATAATGCACCTCCTGCAGCAGTGCCAGCAGCTTGTCGATGAGTGTGATGGGCAGCGGCGCCTCCAGAAACCGCCGCACGATCTCGGCATCATCAGTACCGTGAATCGCCAAGTCGAGGAGGTCGTTCTCGCGGAGGAAGCTGTCGAAGATTTCGGTGGTCAACACAAGCGTCGCCGGCACACCGATACGAATGCCGGGATAGCGGCGTCCGATGCGGCGCTGGTGCAACAGATGGCGTATGAAGGCCAGGCCACGCGCCTTTCCGCCCAGCGAACCGCCGCCGATCTGGAGGAAGAAGGCCTCGTCCGTCGCGAACGTCGCAGGATTAAATTCGCCGATTAGGACCTGGCTCTGGTCGCGGCGGTACTCGGCAATGGATTCAATCAAGTCGCGCCGGAGTTCCTCGGTATTGGCGAAGTCGGAAACTTTGCGCGGCCGCAGTTTCTGCGCCAGCGCAAATTCGGTGCGCGCCATCAGCCAGTGTGAGAAGTGGTTGCGCTCGCCATGATAGGCGATGCTGTCCGCCGGAACCGACGCCAGCAGGGTCTCCAGTGCATTCAGATCGCCGGCCCGGCCAACTTCTGTTTTCTTGTCCGGGAGGCGAAAGACGAAGTCGCCGAAACCGGCCTGCTCTGTCAGGATATTGCGCAAGTCTGCGAGCAACGTGGGTGAGCGCTTCTGAAGGAAGCCGAACTCTTCGCTGTGTGCCCGCTCCATGAATTCAGCCCGGCTGGACTGCAACACAATGGGAACGTCGGGAACGAGGGCGCGTATGGTGCGCGCCAGTGCAAAGCCGGCCGCCGGTGTCATAATCCCCTGACGCGGGAACTCCACGTCGGAGACGACCGCCAGCAGGTGTTCGCGGTATCGCCTCGCCTCGATCTCTGCGCCCTCGTAGTCCGAAGACAACAGGATTTTGGGACGGGCGCGCATCCGCACCAGCTTGTGGGCGACGTTGATGCCTTCGCTCAGCAAGCGGCGGGATTGACTGATGAGTTCTGTGTAAATCACTGGCAGGAACAAGGAGTAGTAGCGGATGTCGTCCTCCACCACCAGGATCACGGGGACGTCCATCGCTTTGGTGTCGTGGTAAACGTTGCGCTTGTCCTCGATGTACTTCACGATCGAGATGAGGATACGAGCGTTGCCTTGCCAGAGGAAGATGCGCTCGATGTCCGTCTGCGGATTGCGCGCGATGAAATTGGTGATCTCGCGGTAGTCGTAGGCCAGGACAATCACCGGGACCCTCAGACCGGCGTTCTTGACCTCGCGCGCCAGTTGCGCGGCATCCATGTCCACTACGTGCAGGTTGCTGACGATGAGGTTGAAGCGAGGCTGGGAGCGCGCCAGCGCCAGCGCTTCCGTTCCGGTTGAGACGTGAGTCACGCTGGGGGCCTGATGCAGATCCAGTTCCAGCGATTCACCGATCAGCAGTTCGTTGAGGCGACCGTCCTCGCGCAGGATGAACGAATCATACAGGCTGGAGACCAGCAGGATGTCGTTCACGCGGAACGGCATCAGGTTCTCGAAGCCCTCGAAGAGGCGCTCGGCCTGGAGTGCGGGATCGGGTGCGGCCTGTGTGGTGGTCAAAACATTCCCTCTACGCGGGTGAAAACGCCGGTCTGGGACGATTCTACTTGCGTCGTGCCCAAGTTCCGAGGAAACTTTGTCACCGTTGAATGTGAACACGTCACAAGTGGCAAGGTTGGTCTTGGCGGCGATCTCGCGAATAAGCGCTGCCAGCTTGGGGCTGACAGCGCTTATTCGTGGTCTTCAGCTCACTGCGAGTTGGCGTTTGCAGCCTTGGGCGCTGAAAACGTCTCATACGCTGGGCGCGCGAACAAAAGCGTTAGCACGGCATGAAGAGCACACGCTGGCCATAGCAGGACGCCGTCGAAACCTCCGCCAACCCTGAGATAGCCAAGATAGAGAGCTGCGAGCAGATTGTAGGTGCACAGGGCCCGAATGGCGTGCGCGGTAGCGTTATTCCCCCCCGGCCAACACGCCAGCCCCAGTGAGAGCAGTCCGAACCCGCCCACCCGGCCGACCGCGATGCCGCCGCCGGAAAGGCCGGCGCCCAAGAGCAGATGGACAACAAAGCCAGGATCGGCGATCAAGGCGACTCCGGTCGCCGCCTCAATCACCGCAGACAGCGACACCAGCGTTCTGGTTGTCATCCGTTACTCCAAGCTTCGAAGCTTTTTCCGGCCCAGCCGTCAACGAAGTCCACCCTATGCAATCATTCGGCGGGCGAAGAGAGAATCACACCCCGTTCGAAGTACAACGCAATGCCGAGCGCAAGTATCAGGGCTGCAATGCCGAACAAGGTCAAGCCTGGCACGGCGTTGGGTTCTTCGATAATGACCTTTCGCGCGATGGCGATCAGCGCAACTTCCAGGACAATGCGCACATGAATAACGTCTTTCCTGACGTGTGCTTTCAGCGTCTCCAGCAGCTCCACCCCGATTAGCACCAGCAGGAAGTAGCCAATAATCTCCAGCAGTCCTTACACCGCAATGAGCCACTTGGGCGGCTTCAAGATCTCTTGACCTATCAGCACGCCCAGGTGCAACGTGGAGAGCAGCATGACGACGATGAGCATCACTGCGAGCGCCATGACAGTGACCTTCTGGACTCTCGTGATCAGCTTTCCAACACGATCTTCTGCCTCCTTGCGGCGGAGCACCTCTGCCAGCCCGAGGCTGGGTTGAATTTACGGTGATACGGTTCGTTCCGGCCGCCTAGTCTCTGGCTGCGGCGAGCATTTCCGCAGCCTTCCGTTTGTCCTCGGCCGTCATCTGCTCCGGCCCGAGCTTGTAATTCAGCTTGTCGATCGTCCCAGTGAAGGCAAACGGCACCTCGTAGCTGAAGTCCACCGGCGTGCAGGTGTCGAGCCCGATGCCGAAGGTTTCGTCGATCGACATCAGCAACGGAATGGTATGCGCGATCGTCTTGCGGGCGACCTCATTGCCATCCACCGTCAGTACGCCGGTGCCACCCTTGGCTGGGCCGGGTCCGTCATATTTGAAGTCGAACACGATGGTGTGCTTGCCGGAGCCGAGCGAAGAGAGCCCTTCCCAGCGGAAGCGTTCCAGGTCTAGGAAGTTGTAAACGAACACCGGTCTGCCGCGGCCTATGTGGAAGACGTCGGTGGCGAAAGACAGAACCAGTCCGATGGCTGCGACCAGCAAGAATGCATAGCCGAACCGTCTTCTCCATCTGCCGGCCCTACCAATGAGGATCAGAAGCAGCCCTAGCAGCAATAAACCCAGACCGATGTACTTGAACGGTTTACTGCTGAGCAACCAGCTTGCGCTCGGACTTAACATGAGGGCGTAGCCGCCGAAGCGGCCGCCCATCGTCGCAATCACTCCCTCCGCGCCGCCATCAGGAACTGTAATGTTGGCAGTGATGGTGTAGTCCCGGTCCAGAAGGCTGGGAGCATTGCCGACGGGGATACCCTGATTCACGCCGGTGTAGGTGAAATCGGTCACTCCGGCCGTGGCACTCGGTTTCGGCGCCAGCAAGCGCACGAAGCCCGAGTTATCCAGCGGGAAGACCTGGTATTTCCCCGCTTCTTTCAGGAACAATGCCTGCAGCTCCTTCAATTTTGCGGGATTGCTGGCTGCCAGGTCGTTGAACTCGGAATAGTCATCGGCGATGTTGTAGAGCTCCCACTTGTATTGGTCGAGTGGCGGCATGGCGCCGGTTCCCAGCTCCCAGGGCGGGGCGGGTGGCGTGGTGGCGGCAATCCAACCGTCGTGATAGATGGCGCGGTTGCCGACCATCTCGAAATACTGCGTGTCGCGCTTCGACGGCGCGTTGGCATTGGCCGAGTCAAAGGTGTAGAGCATGCTCACGCCTTCGATCGGCTTCTGCTTGATGCCTTTGACCTCCTCGGGCGCCTGGATTCCGGCGGCTTCCAGGATGGTGGGGACAATGTCAATGACGTGGTGGAACTGGGTGCGAATACTGCCCGGGTCTTTGATATGGCCGGGCCAACTGATCGCCAGGCCCTGCCGGGTACCGCCGAAGTGCGACGCTACTTGCTTGGTCCATTTGAAGGGCGTATCGAATGCCCAAGTCCATGCCACAGACATATGTGGATACGTCTTGTCCGAGCCCCAGTCTTTATAGTGCAGTGCATTGAGCGCCAAGACGGGCTTGACCTCCGGCTCGTTCAGGATGCCGTTGTAGGCGGTCAAGGTGTTGAACGTGCCGTACACACTGCCTTCAGCGCTGGTGCCGTTGTCACCGTCGATGTAGATGATCAGCGTGTTGTCGAGCTTGCCCATGTTCTCGACTTCCTGAACCACACGGCCAATCTCGTAGTCGGTATAGGCGGTGTAGGCGGCAAAGACCTCCGCCTCGCGGGTGTACATCTTCTTTTCCAACGGGGAAAGTGAATCCCACTTCGGCAGCTTGGCTCCCCCATACTCTGCCTGTCCGTCCGGCCAGGGCGTCAGCTTGGTGTTCGGCGGAATTACGCCCAGCCGCTTCTGGTTCTCGAAGATCTGCTCCCGCAGCTTCTCCCAGCCCATGTCGAACTTGCCTTTGAACTTCTCGATCCATTCCTTGGTCGGCTGGTGCGGCGAGTGGGAGCCACCGGGCACGTAATAGAGGAAGAACGGCTTATCGGGTGCGGCGGCGTTCAGGTTCCTCAAGTACGCGATGGCATCGTCTGCCATGTCGGTAATGAGGTTGTAGCCGGGATGGCCGATCCAGGGATAGACCTGGGTCGTATTGCGGAAAAGGTAGGGCGTCCACTGGTCGGTCTCGCCGCCCAGGAAACCATAAAAATACTGGAAGCCCATGCCGATCGGCCATTGTTCGAAGGGACCGGCGGTGGTGCTGTACTGGAAACCTGGCGTGTTATGGTTCTTGCCGAACCAGGACGTGGCGTATCCGTTCTCTTTTAGGATTTCACCGATGGTGGCGTTGTCCGGACCGATGACCGAGTCATAGCCGGGGTAGCCGGTGGCTAGTTCGCCGATGACTCCGAAGCCGACCGAGTGGTGGTTGCGGCCAGTGATCAGTGCTGCCCGCGTTGGCGAGCAAAGAGCGGTGGAGTGGAACTGAATGTAGCGCAGCCCCGACTTGGCGATGCGGTCCAAGGTCGGTGTCGGAATGACGCCGCCAAACGTGCCCGGCACGCCATAGCCCTGGTCATCGGTCATGATGAGGAGCACGTTGGGAGCGCCCTTGGGCGGTACGATGCGCGGAGGCCACCAGGGGGTGGAATCCTTTGCGTCCTCCTTGATCACGCCGCCGAATTTCGGTGGCGGTGGCGGAATTTGTTTTCCGTCAATGGTGGTGGTAGCGCTGGGCTGACCCAATGTGCCTGTGACCTGCTGCGCCGTGACCGCACCTCCGCCCACGAAAAAGCTCGACAGGGCGAGCGCTCCCAATGCCAGTTTTCGAATACGCCCACTAAAATCCATTTCCTCTCTCCAATTGTGTCGGTTCGCCGCCAGACCGTCTCTTTCCGCGGAAAGGCAACAGGTATATTTTTCAAGGTTGAACGTGAGGCACCCGCGACTTGGGCCGGAAATCTACCGCAGACTCAACGCCTTCCCCATTTTTGTGTGTGCGGATTATAGCCCGGCCACGCTGTTCAGCCAAACAGAAAAAATGCGGGTAACGCTTTCACCGGTTTGTAATATCACCACAACTGGGGACGCATGAGAGCTGCCGCTTGCAACAGGCGAGGGGCACGGTGAGCAAGACCACCGTGAAAAAAACGCGGGGTGGATTTCTCCACCCCGCAGATACTCAACCGCTGAAGAGGAGACTAGACGAGTCCCTGGTCCAACATGGCGTTGGCGACCTTAAGGAAGCCGCCGATGTTGGCGCCGTTCACGAGATTCCCGGGGGTCCCGTAGGTTTCGGCGGTCTCGAAGCAGGTCTTGTGGATGGCGATCATGATCTTGTGCAGCCGATCGTCCACTTCCTCGCGGGTCCAGTTCAGCCGAGCGCTGTTCTGCGACATCTCGAGGCCGGAGGTGGCCACACCGCCAGCGTTCGCTGCCTTGGCTGGCCCATAGAGGACTTTCGCCTCGAGGAACAGCCTGGTAGCTTCGAGCGTGCTCGGCATGTTGGCGCCTTCGGCAACGACCTTGATCCCGTTGTTGATGAGATTGGTCGCGTCCTTGGCGTTGATTTCGTTCTGGGTTGCGCTGGGGAACGCGCAGTCAGCCTTGATGTTCCACAGCGGGTTGTAGCCCAGCTTCACGTCGGCAGGCATGAAGATCGCTTTCTTATACTGATCCGCATACTCGCGAACACGGCCGCGCTTTACGTTCTTCAGTTCCATGACCCAGGCCAGCTTCTCACGATCGATGCCGTCGGGATCGTAGATCACGCCGTCGGAATCGGAGACCGTGACCGGCTTCGCGCCGAGGTCAAGCAGCTTCTCGATGGTGTATTGCGAGACGTTGCCACTGCCCGACACCAGGCAGGTCTTGCTGTCGAACGTTTCCTTGCGGGTCTTCAGCATTTCCTTCGCGAAGTACACGCAGCCATAGCCAGTGGCTTCCGGACGGATCAGCGAACCGCCCCAGTTCAGCCCCTTGCCGGTGAGCACGCCGGTGAATTCATTCCGGATGCGCTTGTACTGGCCGAACAGGAAACCGATCTCGCGTCCACCCACGCCGATATCGCCGGCGGGAACGTCGGTGTCCGGACCAATGTGGCGGCACAGTTCGGTCATGAAGCTCTGGCAGAAGCGCATGACTTCGTTGTCGCTCTTGCCCTTGGGATCGAAATCCGATCCGCCCTTGCCGCCGCCCATGGGCAGCGTGGTCAGCGAGTTCTTGAAGACCTGCTCGAAGGCGAGGAACTTCAGGATGCCGAGATTGACCGAGGGATGGAAGCGCAGGCCGCCCTTGTAAGGGCCGATGGCGCTGTTCATCTCAATGCGAAAGCCACGATTGATCTGGACATTGCCCTGATCGTCAAACCACGGCACACGGAACATAAGGACGCGCTCGGGTTCCACGACCCGCTCAAGGATCCTGGCCGAGATGTATTCCGGATGTCTCTCCAGCACGAGACGCAGAGAGTCAAAAACTTCCTGTACTGCCTGGTGAAATTCTGGCTCGGCGGGATTCTTCGCCTTCACCAGGGCCATGACATCGTTGATGTAATTGCCCGGAGTTTTAATCGCGGGCGCTGTGGTAGTTACGCTCATAGAGGTCCTCCTCGAACCTTGTAAATATTCTTTCGGAATGTACTGCGTTAAGACTGTTCGCAGATGGAAAGGAGGCGAACATATTGGATTGATTTCCGTTACTATTTGAGTCCCAAACAGGCATTCTTGCTGTGACCCCTATCACCCAAAAGGGTGACGTGCCCGCGATATGTTAACTCTTTCGGCAACGCGTGAGCTGCAAGAAAAGCATGGGACTGTTATATAGGCGGATTCGCTTGAGAAGGCCCGATGCGGCTATTCGCGCTGAATGCTGCTCAGTTCTTGCCCATTGCGTAATAGCCCTGGCGAGCCTGCACCTTGTAATCTCCGGTCTTGGTGTGAATCTGGACCTTGCGATAGGTGCCATCAAGCTTGGCATTCGTCGGTGTATAACCGATGCTGTATTGGCTGCGCAGTTCGTTTTGAATCTGCTCAAACGCCTGCCGCAACTTGTCCTGCTTATTGCCGACCTCGATCACCCGTCCGCCGGTTTGCTCGGCCAGCTTCTTCATCTCATAGTCGCCACTGTAGCCGAATCCGCCGTAGAAGCCCCGGTCGGCAATGAGGATGACGTAGCAGATGGCGTCAGCCTTTTGCGCGGCTTCAATGGCCTCCTGTATCTTCAAGCGGCTTCCCTGGTCTTCGCCGTCGGTAAAAATGATCATCGCCTTGCGCCCGACTTCGTTCTTAAGCTTCTCGTTCGCGCCGAGATAAATGGCGTCGTAAAGCAGCGTGCCGCGCGGGTTGGTGGTGGGAATCGGTCCGCCGCCCAGTCCCGGCGGTCCGCCGCCGAAGCCGGCGTTGATCTGCATTTTGTTAAGGGCCCGCGTCAGGTCATGAACATTGTTGGTGAAATCCTGGTCCAGGTCTACATCCACATCAAAGTTGATAACGAAAGCCAGGTCCTTATCACGCAGCACACTGTGCAGGAATTCGGCGCACGATTCCTGCTCGATGGTCAGAACGCGCGTCTGGCTGGCGCTGGTGTCGATCATGATTCCCAGCGTCAGCGGCTGGTTGGACTCAGCCGAGAAATACTTGATGGTCTGCGGCTTGCCGTCTTCGAACACCTGGAAATCGTCCTTGGTGAGGTTCGGAATCAGCATGCCGTGCTTGTCCTTCACGTTGAAGAACAGGTTGACGACGTTCACTTCCGACTTGAAGGTTTGCAGTGGCTCTTCGTTGGCTGGCGCTTGCGATTGCTGGCCCTGGGTTGGCGCCGGCGCGGGAGGATTCTGCGACTGCGCGGCTATCCAAGCGCTGGAACACAGGATCAGGCACAGCACCGTCACGAAATGGCGAACTCGATTAAACAGCATAGCTTCTCTTTCCGATTGGATGCATCTATTGTAGTGCACCAGCCACTCCACTCGCTGTGCCTGCCGAATTACAGTAGCGGCGACGCCCTTGAAACCAGGAAGCTCCCAAATGCGGTTATACTTATGCAGAGTTCCGGCAGTTTGGAGACGACAGAGACCCATGTTCAATCGCCGATTGAGCTTCTGGATCCGAGGCGCCGTGGTTGCAGCGGCGCTCACTTTCATCGCAGCCTACGCGCTAGCGCAGGAGCCGCTGCCTGATGCTCCAAGTCCGCAGAACAATGCGCCCGCCCCCAGCCCGAGCCTTCCTTCGCAGGGCGAGCCGGGTCCTTCCGCATCCAGTGGGAACCCCGAACAGCCGGCAGATACTCGCAGCACCCCGCAGCAAGCGCCCGGGCAAACCAATCCGCAACCTCCGCCGCCGGGATCACAGGAGATCAAGACAGTCCCTCCGGGCAGCGTACCCCAGGGCGGAGAGAGCGGCCGCGACCAGCTTTTCAGCCTGGTAAAGAACGTCAGCTTCGTTACCGTTCCCGTGACCGTAAAAGACGATGAGGGCAAACTGGTTGACGGGCTGTTGCAGAAGGACTTCAGCGTATTAGAGGACGGCGTGCCGCAGAAGCTTGCGCTGTTCACCAGCGACCCCTTTCCCTTGTCGGCGGCTCTGATCATAGATCAGGGAATGTCGGAACTGACGCTCAAGAAAGTGAACCAGACGTTCGCCGCGCTGGGTGGATCGTTCGGTCCGTTCGACGAAGTGGCCGTATTCACCTACGGCAATACGGTCAACCAGCGCTCGGATTTCGGCAACACGACACGCATGTCGATCGCTTTGAACCGCATCAAGGATGACAGCGGGCAAAATGCAGGCGCGCCACTCGTGGGCGGCCCGTTCGGTTCAGGCCCATCGACCAACAGCAAGCCGCCGGTCGGGACCAACCCGGTATTGACTCCGCCTAAGGAATCGCACGTGCTCAACGACGCCATTCTGATGGCCGCTCAGAACCTGGCGCACCGTCCGCGGGAAAACCGCAAGATCATCTTCGTGATCAGCGACGGACAGGAGTTTGGCAGCCGCGCCAGCTATGCCCAGGTGTTGAAGGTGCTGCTGACCGACGAAATCGCGGTCTATGCCATTGGGGTTGGCGGAGCATCCATGCCGCTTTACAACAAGATCGAGAAGGCGCGGATTCCCGGCTTCGGCTACAGCAACATTCTTCCGCGATATGCCAACGCAACCGGCGGCGACGTTCTGGACGAGTTCTCTAAAGAATCGATCGAGAGTGCTTATCAGCGGATAACCATGGAAGCTCGTAATCAGTACACTCTGGGTTACAACACAGCGCAGAAACCCTCCAGCACGTTCCGCGACATCGAGGTGCGCGTCAAGCGGCCCGGTCTTCAGGTCTTCACCAAGCACGGGTACTATCCGCTTCCGCCGCAGCGGGCAGAGGCAATCCAACCCGCCGAGCAGCAGCCTGGCACTTCGCAAGAACCTCCGAAACCGCAATAATCGAAGCCGAAGGTCAACGAAGGTTTAGCGTTGAGCCAGCTTGTGTTCTTTCTGGCGGCTACTTGATCTTAAAGCTCCGCAGCATCGCTTCGAACGTGGGCCGCAGCTTGGGGAAATCGTTCTCTGGGGCGATAAAGACCAGGTACATCACGCTGCCATCCGCGAGCTGCGTGGTCACCAGCCAGTCACGTTCCTGTGGGGATTGGTTGCACGGTTTGAGCGGCGAGGTCCCGATCATTTCCTGAGAACGTCCCGCCCGCCCGTTGATCCTGATCGCTTCATCGTTGCCAATCGTGCGCAGCCCCGGATTGGATTGTTGCAGGTTGGCAATGAGCCGATGAGTGGCATCGTCGAGTGACATGTTGGACTCAGGCTGGAAGCTGTCGATGATCACACCATAAGCAACTGAGTTCTGTGCCATCCCGCCTTCGGGGGCTATCGTCACCGATGAAGAGGGATCGCCGTAAACTTTCCAGTTCGATGGATAGTGAATTTCGAAAACATTGTTGTTCAGCGTGTGGAAGCTGCTGCTGGCCGCAGGGACGGTGCTGGAGATCGCGCCAGTGGGCTGGGCTTGCGATACGCCCTGACCCTGCTGGATCTGTTGCGCCGTCAGCGGATGCCGCTGCAATGCGAGTTGTTTGATACGGTCGAATTCGGGAGTGTTTTCGACGAATTTTTCCGGTGGCAGCGTGGCGATCTCTTTGTCCACCGACTGAACGCGATTGCCCGGATTAGGGTGATCGCTGAGGAATTGGATGCCCGCGTTGCCTTGCGCCTCGAGTTTGCGGAAGAACTCAGCCATCTGCTTGGGATCGTAGCCCGTGTCATACATAATGTCGGCGCCCAGCAGGTCGGCTTCGTTCTCCGACTGCCGGGAATTGCGCAAGAAATACGATCCGACGCCGAAGTTGATGCCCATCGCCGTCAACTGTCCGAGGGTTCCGGCGTTGCCGATGAGAGCACCCAGGATCTGCAAGGGCAGTTGTGCCTGCATCTGCCTGGTAGCGGCGCGAGTGCCGTGGCGCAGCACCACGTGCGAGGTCTCATGAGCCATCACTCCCGCCAGTTGAGCTTCGTTGTCGGCCGCCTGGATGGTCCCGAGGTTGACGTAAATTGGCCCGCCCGGAATTGCAAAGGCGTTAATCTCCTTTTCGTTCACCACGTGAAAGGAGAACGGCCACTTCTCACCTGGGGCGTGCGCCACCAGCTTGGCGCCCAATCGCTGCACGTACTGGCTGATGGGATCGCTTTCGGGCAGGATCGGAAGCTGCTTGTCGGTCTCATCTGCAACCTCCTGCCCTATTTGAATCTCCTGATCGCGGGTAAAGTAATCGGGACTGTGGGACGGGGTGAAACGCGCTTCCAGGAGCTGTGGTGCTGCCATCAATATTGCGAGCAACAGGGCGATGGTCTTTATCCGAAGCTGAGGATGGCTGAGCACAGGATCTTACTGGCGAGTGTTGCTGGTATGGATTCTCTCAGTCGCGTTGAATTTCGGCAAAAACCAAGAGTGCCCGCAGGCACATTCTCAGACGTTCTGAGGACACGTTCCGGCCCACTTAACACGGTTTCTGGACAAAGCAAAGAGGCGCATGGCGCGCCCCTTTTGCGTTCCCACTGAATGCAACCTACGGTACTTCGATCAGCTCGATCTTGCCGTCCTTGCGACGGTGCAGCACCTTGACCTTGCCCTTCGGGTCGCGGAAGACGAACACGTCGCGGTCACGGAACTCGCATTCCTTCACCGCTTCCTCCACGGTCATGGGGCGCATGGCAATGGAATCAGTGGAGCGCACCAGGTGCGCTTCGGTGGTGCGGGCGATGGAGGGAAACTTGTGCACCACCACCGGGACCGCCGTGGCGGAGTTGGCGCCGACGGCGACCTGCAGCTCCGATTCCGCCTCGACCGGAGCCTGCCAGGCTTTGTCCTTGGGCTTCCGGTGAGTATTGCGGCGCCGGCCATTGTAGCGGAGTACCTGCGTCTCGATATGCTCCAGTGCCTGGTTCACGGCGACGAGCATGTCGGCAGCCTCTGCCAGCCCAACCAGTTGGCCGCGGCGCCGTTTCACCGTGATTTCCGCGATGTTGCGGTGCTTTTCGACGGAGAGGATGACTTTGCTTTTGATATTTTCACCAAGGATCTTGGTGAGTTTGGTGAGGCCTGATTCGACTTCGCCACGTACGGCGGGAGTGATGTCGTATTGCTTGCCAAAATACTCTACTATCATTGAGCTCCCTCCTCGCCACAGCCGGATTGATTGATTCTTCTTTTTGGCCGCGGCGCTTTGGACTACAACGGCGTCCCTTCGAGCATGACCGATCCTGCACCGTAACCGTGCGTTTCGGGCGCCCGAAGAGCGCGCCGGTAAAGCAGCTTAATTCTTTACTCTGCGCTGGTGGGTGCTCGGGATGCGCATATCTTCCCTGTACTTCGCCACCGTGCGACGAGTGACCTGGATACCCTGCGACTGGAGGATGCGGGTGATCTGTTCGTCCGTCAACGGCCTGGTGGGATCTTCCTCCTCAATGAGCTTCTTGACCCGGCGCTTGAGGATGAGCAGCGAGGTTCCGCTACCCTCAGGCCCGTTGACGCTCTCGCTGAAGAAGTATCGGAGTTCAAAGACTCCTTGCGGGGTGTGAGCATACTTGTTGGCAACGGCGCGGCTGACGGTCGAAGGATGGACCCCGATCTCCTCGGCCACGTCCTTGATCATCATCGGCTTGAGGAGGTCAATGCCGTGATCAAGGAATTCGCGCTGGCGATTCAAAATTGAATAGCAGACGCGCAAGATGGTCTGCTTGCGCTGCTCGATGTTCTTGATGAGCTGGATGGCCGACTTGTAACGCTCTTTCACGTAGGTGCGTACATCCTTCTCGGCCGCATCACGGCTCAACAGCCGGCGATAAGCCGGGTTCAGGCGCAACTGCGGGACATCTTCATCGTTCATCAAGACCAGGTAGTCGTCCCCTTGCTTGACGAAGGCCACATCGGGTTCAATCAGGCGGGTTTCCGCCTTGTTGTAGCGCAGGCCGGGACGCGGATCCAGCGTACGAATGAAATCCATGGCCCGCATGACCGCGTCCAGTGGCCGGCCCATGACCTTGGCGACTTCCTTGTAGTTCTTGTTCTGGAGAGCGTGGAGGTGCTGGTCCACCAGCACGATGGCGTCGTCAACCGCCTCTAATTCCGCCGCCTGGTGGCCATTGCCGTTCTTGCGCTCAAGTCGCTTTAAATCCTGCAACTGCGCCGTGAGACATTCACGCAGGTCGCGCGTGCCAACACCGATCGGGTCCATCTGCCTTACCAGGTCAATGGCTTCGCGCAGGGCATCACGGCTGAAGGGTACGTGGGCTGGCTGGCTACGAGGCGGTACCAATGTGGGACGTGGGAATGCTGGATCAACGGATTGAGACTGTTCTGCACGGACAGGAGAGTCTGTCTCTGCAATGGCGATATTGGAATCCGGGACTTCCGCTTCTGATCCATACTCCGCCGAAAGAGTTGCCGTAGCTTCAGAGGCCGGGGCCTCCGCAGTAGTCACTGCTTCCGGCTGCCGCAGTTCCAGGCTCCCAGTTTGCTCCTCATCGGCCAGCCCGAGCAGCTCATCGTCGGTCGCCGTAAGGTAGCCTTCTTCGTTCAAGTTTCCAATTACCAGCTCCGCCGCCCGGTACACATCTTCATTGACGTGCAGAGAACCCAGCTGCCACATCAGGTGGTCAGTCAACGTTGTGGGCTTGGACAGAAAGTTTTCGAAGGAAGGCTTGTCGCTGTCCTCCATTTCAATCGGAGTACGGAGGCCAGGATCGAGATACTCCGAGAAGAACGAGCCGAAGTCGATTTCGTCGAACGGGTCTTTTTCCTGAGGGGTAGTGGCAGGCTGTTCCAACGTGTGAGCGGCCAGAGAGCTATCGCGCTCCATTTTCTCTTCACGCGCGGAAACTTCGTCGAGCAGAGGGACCGCATCGTCGAGTTCCTCGAGCACCGGGTTCTCTGTCAGTTCAGCGGTGATCATGTCGGCCAGCTCAAGCTTGTTGAGCGCCAGCACGCTGACCATCTGCACCAGCCCAGGAGTCAGTATCTGCTTCTGGGAGACCTTCAGGCTCAACTTGGGTTGCAATAAAGCCATTCAACGGGACCCTGAGGGGCGTCGCCCCACTTCTGGATTCTACAACTAAACCATAGAGAAGCTTTCGCCTAGGTATACGCGTTTCACTTCCGGATCGCTCCACAGTTGTTCCGGTGTGCCTGTGCGGAAGATCCGCCCTTCGTTAATGATGTAGGCGCGATCGGTCACGGACAGAGTCTCACGCACATTATGATCCGTAACCAGGACACCGATACCACTCGCCTTCAAATCGAAGATGTTTTTTTGCAGGTCGAGTACCGCAATGGGATCGATTCCGGAAAAGGGCTCATCCAGCAAAATGAAGTTGGGCGAGATGCACAGGCAGCGTGCGATCTCCACCCGCCGCCGCTCACCCCCTGAAAGCGCATAACCGCGGTTCTTCCGAATGACACCGAGACCGAGTTGATCGATCAGTCCCTCCATGCGTTCGCGACGCTCGTGCCACGAAATCGGCTGGGCTTCGAGCACCGCCAGAATGTTGTCCTCGACCGTCAACTTGCGAAAGATCGACGGCTCCTGTGGCAAGTAACTGATTCCGTGGTTTCTCGCCCGCAGATACATCGGGACATTTGTGATGTCCTCGTCGTTGATCAGCACTCGCCCGGTATCGGACTTGATCAGTCCAACGATGATGTAAAAGCTGGTGGTCTTGCCGGCGCCGTTCGGGCCGAGCAGGCCGACGACTTCCCCCTGTTCAACCTGCACACTGACACTGTTGACTACCCTTCGACCGCGGTAGCTTTTGCCGATCTCTTCCGCTGATAAAGTGTGCATTTACTTCGTGGTACGAGCGCGAGTAATGGTGGGGGAGGAGCGTTTACTCTCAACCAGCACCCTATCATCGTGACTATAGAAAGTCAACGAATCACCCCATACTGTGCCACGTTCGGCATCAAAAATGCTAGGGGATTTGCCGGTCAGGTAGTACTTACCCTCGTCCGCACTGTAAACAAGCCGATCGCCCACGGCGCGGCGGGTCGGCTCGGTAACAACGACGTTGCCCACCGCAATCATGTGATCGATCTGGCTGGGACCATTGGAACCCGGCAGTACGGATTTCTTCTGCGAACCAGGCGGTTGCGCAGCTTCGCTCTTGTTCGCTGGGTCCGCCGGTTTCAGGTAAACATCAATCAGTTTCGCAGTGATGGTGTTGCTCGTGCTTTTGGCGAAGACATTGCCGGTGTAACGCGCATGACGGTCTTCATCGACATAAGTAAGTTTGTCGGAGGTGACATCAACCGGCGTCAGTTTTCCGTCCTGGCCTTGTTGCACGAACAGGCTGGACACCGGCTGCGACGCAGACGACTCCGCCACCACACTCCGCTTCTCATTGTCGAAATCGATTTTGGGTGCTCGGACCATGTTGTCCGTCTGCCACAGCCGCACATTGCCGGTGTAGTGCGCCACGCCCGGCTGCTTCTGGCCCGTCATGTGCTGGGAGGTCACATGGATGGGGTCTGAGTTCGCGAGCAAAGCGCCGTTGGGTTGTGGCTTCAGATCGCTATAGGTGGTCTTCACATCATTGTCGGCAAAGCCGTCCCCGGTCTGGCGATTGATGCGTATCACCTCCGCCGTCGTGGTCATGCCGCCATCGATGATGCGTGGTGAACCGGTCAACACGAGCATGTAGTCGCCGGGTGTGTAAGTGGCAACATCGGCGAAGGCAGACCGGCCGGCCGTGTCGGGCTTGGCAGCAGCTTCGTGATAGCGAAAGTCGCCTGTCTGGATCAGCTTCTGCACTGCGCCATCGGGACCGAAGATGACATCCAAGGCGCTTGCGGTGCTGACTTTTTCCGGCTGGCCCGGCGAGGTTGACACGATTCGCGAATCCGGGGATCCGTGCAGCGTTTTCATGCGGTTTTGGTCGCCAAACGTGGCGTGGAACTTAGCTGCGGTTGCCACTGTGGTGGAGTTGCCTCCCATGTCCTGCCCGCCGCCGGCATCCTTTGCGGGCTTGGGGCCGGGAGGCGACGGTAGAATCGTGATGGCCGCTTTGCCGACGGTGTCACCCGTCTTAAGTTCGTTCCCGTTCTCGAGTTGATAATCCAGTTGGTCGGCTTCGATTTGCATCGGCTGCCCACTCGGCCCCGACTTCCCCGGCTTGGGCTCCTGCATCATGCGGGCATTCTTGACCATGTGAAAGCGCGATGCCTGGTTCTTGTCCTCAAAGTCAACAACAAATGTGTCCGCCGATCCATGGGTCACGTTCGCCCCGCGCGTGTCGAACTTCGCACCGCCCGACAGAATCGCCTGCTGTAGCGTGTTCTTCGGCCCCATGTTGAGATCTCCGCGAGGTCCCACGATGTCCACAATCGTCGGGCCGCGGGTCTCGATGTGGACGTTGCCTTCCGTCACCACGTGCTGCACGGTGTTATCGGGTGCGAACAGCAGGGTCCCTTTGTCGGCGGTCAAGGTGCGATCCGGCTGGTCGATGCGCACATTCTCCAACACTGCCTGCCGAGGCACTTTCTGGATCACGCCGCTGGTGCCGGTGATGGTTGCCGGACGGTTACCGGTGGTAACGATATGCACGTCAGACTTCAGCAGAAGTTGATTGTTGTTCGAATCGTAATATGCGCCTTTCGCGCTGCCGGTGGCTTGTGCGCTACGGAACTGCACAACTTCATCGGTCTGCGCGATGCCGGTTTTCTGATTGAAGGTCAGCGAATTTGTCAGCAGATGAAGCGGGTTCTTCAACTCGTCAGGAGGAGCCTGATCAGGCTTCAATGGGCCTTCGGCGTTGCCTTGCAGATCAATATGCACTTCGCCCACGGCAACGATGTCGCCGCTATGTGGGTCATAGGTAAACTTGTCGCCATAGATCTGGTCGTAACGATCATGGGCATGGCCAAAAATCACAATGTGAACGTTACGGAGATCGGCGCGGCCACCGGCCTTGAACTGCACCGCCCTGGAAGCTCGAATCGTGTAGAGGGTGCGGTGCGCTTCGGACTTGGACAGCGAAAACCCCTCGCTGGTCTGCTGAATGTCGATGCCCAACTCCTTGGGCACGTTGTGTAAGGTGGGACCAACCCGGGTGCGGGCAATCCAGTAGGTAACGCCGACGCCGAGAACGAGCATAATGACGCCCGCTATCAGCCATTTGCGGACCTGAGCCAAGGATTGAAACATCTAGATTCGATATTACGCCAGCTCCGCTCAGGCGGCCAAAGCACAACCGGGAACGTCAGCCTCCATCAGAGGGGCAGCAAGAGATTTCTTGGCGGCCTGACGCGAATGACGATGCAATCCGAAGGCATGTCGTGCAGTGCCTGGTGGCGCTTGGTCCAGCCCACCATCATGAATCCGACGCCCGCGGAGAACAAGGAAAGGAACTTCATGAAATGTCGAATAGTGGCTTGTCCGAAGGAGACCTTGTCGCCATCGGCAGTCACGACCTGAAGACCCAGGATGCGCTTCCCCAAGGTCGCGCGGCGCGAGGAACTTTCCGCGAATGCGCAGTACAACCAGCCGCCGATGGTCAGCACCAGGATGTAGGCCATCCCGGTGGCAACCTTGGAAATCCAAGGCTCAAACCCCAGCATGGGGCCGACCCGGCCCAGCAGGGCATCGATCGCGACGGTGACCACGAGCGCGCCGGTGGCTTCCAAAGCGACATCTATTGTGCCCGCCCAAGTGCGCCGCCAGAAACCGGCGTACTCCGGTGCCGCTGGCGAGCCGGCCGCAGACTTATCGAGCGGGTTGGGACCTTGGGAAGGCACTAAGACCTTAGCGACCGGCTCGGACAACAAGTCTCCACAGAAGAGACAGTGACCGCCGTACGGCAACCTCGTGTTGCCACAGTTTGTACAGACCTGGTCGAGCGCTGTCTCCATCGGATGGGAATACTACGCCGCAGTAGGCGGTCTGTAAAGTGATGCTCCGCGGCTTGGAGGTTCATGGGACGGCCGCAGCCGCAACCAGAGCTACGCGCGTGAAGTCCAGCAGGTTGAGCTGCACACCACCGAAGTCGGGATGCTGGTTGTAATCCAGGGTGAAAGCGAGATCGAGGGTGTCGCCAACCACTAGGGACTCCTGCGAAACACGCTCCGCCATGCGCCACCCCAGCACCTCGCGCGCACGCTGAAATCGTTTGTTTGCGGCATCTTCGCCCGGCGCCACGCGCAGCTTTACGTGCTTTTCCTTCATGGTCCGCGCCGGTTGGACGAGTTTGGCATTCCTGGCCACGAAGGCCGGCACCGGATTGCCCGCGCCGAACGGTTCCAGCTTTTGCAGCGCCAGCCAGAAATCGTTGGTGATTTCGTCAAGCGAAATCTCGGCGTCGTATTCCAGCACTGGGACGAAATCCGCCGGCGTCAGCCGCTGCCGGGCATAGGCATCGAGCTGTGAACGCAACTCGGGGATACGCTCCGCTGGGAGCGCGCAGCCGACCGCATACGCATGTCCGCCAAATCGGTCGAACAACTGAGCACATGACTCCAACGCCGCCAAAAGGTGGAATGCGGGAATCGAACGTCCCGAGCCATGGGCCTCGCCGCTCTCGCAGGAGAAGATGAGCGTAGGACGCCGCCAGCGCTCTACCACCCGCGAGGCGCAAATCCCAATGACCCCGCGGTGCCAGCCTTCGCCTTCCAGAACCAGGCAATAGGCGTCCTTCAGCTCGGATGAGGCCTCAATCCTGCCATGGACTTCCTCAATGATGCGCTGCTCTTCCTGCTGGCGGTCGCCGTTGAGCTGATTGAGCTGCATCGCCATCTCCGCCGCTTTCCCCGCGTCCTTCTCGGTGAATAGCTGGATCACTCGTTCGGCAACATCCATGCGTCCGGCAGCGTTCAAACGCGGAGCCACCCGGAACCCGATGTCGCCCGCGCTCAGCGGGCGTGACCCGTCGAGGTCACAGGTCGCCAGCAGCGCGCGCAGTCCGGCATTAACCGGCTTGCGCAAACCGTCCAGCCCCAGCTTGGCGAAAACGCGGTTCTCGCCGACGAGCGGCACCGCATCTGCGATGGTCGCAATGGCGACCATCTTCAGGAACGACGGCAACAGGCGCGCGCGTCCGGCCTCCTCCAACAGCGCTTGCGCAATCTTGAACGCGACTCCGGCTCCGCACAGCGACTTGCAAGGATAGTCGCAACCTTGCTGGTTCGGATTAACCACCGCAAGCGCTTTCGGCACACCTTCCGAATGTGGCAGGTGGTGGTCGGTGACGATCAGGTCGATCCCTCGGCGCTGCGCGGTTTCGGCAGCGGCAAAGGCGCGAATACCAGTATCAACGCTGATGATGACCCGAATGCCACGATCGGAGGCCTGCTCGATGACCTCATCGCGCATGCCATAGCCTTCGCGAATGCGGTGGGGGACGTGGTAGTCCACTTTCCCCCCGCAGAGCTCCAGGGCCGTCTTGAGAATGACGATGGCGGTGGTGCCGTCCACGTCATAGTCGCCGTAGATGAAGACAGTTTCGCCGCGTTCGATGGCAGCGCGCAGGCGTTCCACAGCAGAGCGAAGGCCGGTCATGAGATAGGGCGAGTGCAGGTCTTGCAGTGAAGGCTTAAGAAACCTGTTGGCCTGTTCGGCGTTCTGGATGCCGCGCGCCGCCAGCAGCCGGGCCATCGAGACGGGCAATCCCATCTCCAAAGCCAGCCGCTGTACAGGTTGCGAATCGGCGTTGCGAAGGACCCAGCGCACGTCAGCGTTCGTCGTCCTGGTCAATGTCGTCGATGACCACGCCGCCGAAGTCTTCCACCAGGTCCAGCAGGTGCTGGTAGCGCTCGTACCACTCGGTCGAAACCTCGTAGAGGAACATGATGCCCTGATACGGCCAGCCAAGTTGGATGAAACCGGTCTTGCCGACGTAGCTGCGCAACCAGCGGGCTTCTTCCATGTCGTCGTCGCTGGGATAGTTGGCGTGCTGCAGCCGCTGCACGAGGTAGTCAAGTTCGTCGCGCTGAAGCACTTCCTCATCCACGGAGAGAAACGCGGCGCCCGCGTGCTTCGCCAACTCGACGAAGTCCTTCCAGCTTTCGGGGTTATCGCGCGGGTCCCACATCACCGAATGCACGTCTTCGGTGACATAGCCCTGGAAACGGCTCAATCCGTGGCCGAGGATGAAAGCGATCATGTCGTCTTTGAGGCTGGAAAGGTCCTCTGGCATGGCAACGTCTCGTGGGCGGCGACGGGAAAATTGGCCGCAGCGAAAATCATCATACTCCCAACGGAGCGGGTCCACACAACAACATGCCCGAAGAACGTCGCCCGAACGGGCCGGAGCGAGCCGCGCAGCGGCGGCGGCGAAGTGAGCCCGGGGAGGATTGCGGGGTCCGTGACACGCGCCGCTTTTGCGCGTGTTGGGGTGCAAGCAAGCCCCGGGTAAAGTGGGAAGTTGAGTTGAGCCGCGTAGCGGCGACGCCATCTATGACGCCGGGTTCCTATATTTCGCTTCACCGCTTCGGCGAAGTTCGCCCCAAAATCCCTGTGTTAGACTAAATCTTTCCCGAGCCGGCTCGAACCAAACATGCTCTTCTCCAAGGAATACGTGGGCTATCTGGCCCGCGAGGTCACCAATAAACTCATCGACGGGGAATTCATCGAGACCCCCGACAAGCCCGCGGTGCTTGGGCGCATCCACGCCGCGCTGCTCGAAGAACTCACGCTCGAAGACCGCATCAACGATGAAGTCCGCATGATCCTGGAAACCTACTCCGACGAAATGCAACGCAGTGGCGCCAACTACCAGGAGATGTTCAAGAAAATCAAGAACGAGCTGGTCCGCAAGTACAAGGCGGTGCTATGAGGCTCAGCCGCGAAAAGGTGAACAAGCTGGCGCACGCCGTGGCCGACACTCTGGCCGAGATGGACAATGTGGACTTCATCGAGGACCGCAACAGCATTCGCCTGGAAGTTCGCCGCGTTCTGGAACTGCTGATGGCCAAGGAAGCCCGCATCGACGCTGCCGCCCGGCAGAAGATCGAAAGCCAGCGCCGCACCATCCTCGAAGGCTCCCAGGAATGGGACATCCTTTACCGCAAGTACTACAACGAAGAAGTGAAGAAGCTGGGAATCTAACTTCAGTTGTCAGTTGTCAGTTGTCAGTTGTCAGCCGTCAGCCCTCAGCTGTCAGCATTCAGCTCGTTACGATTGTCATCCCGAGGAGTCGAGGGACCTGCTTTTTCTATCCACTATCCACTACCCACTGCTTCTCCTTCTCCCGCCTTCAAATCTCGCAGCAAACGCTCCAACGCCTTCTTATACGAGCCGTGCTCCTTCCACTGGCCGAATTCTCCGATATGGCGCGTCCGGCGGATGTCGGCCGCCCACGCTTTCGTCGTCTCCATGACGGTCTCGTCCAGGCGGATGGGAAACAGCACCAGCTTCTTGCTCTTGTGCTCCCTTTCAAAGGCGGCCTGGACCTCGCGTTCCACCCAGGGGCTCCGGATGGAGTTCTCCGAGAGAACCAGCAGCGAACGCCCCTGGCTTGCAGGTCAGCATGGATCCGTTCGGCAAACTCCTGGTCTTTAGTCGAGTAACTGATGAAGCAGGAGTAGAACTCGATGGGCCGTTTCAACATCGAGCCGATGTAGGCAATGAAGTCGTCGGGAACGCCGCAGCCGCTGAGGAAGACTTCGGGAATCTTGCCGCCCGACTTGTAGATGGTATCAATGCCGATTGTGGATGGGCCGTCGTGTTCGGTGGTTTCGAGGCCTTTCGCACTGCGCAGATCGACATTAGCGAACTGCGTTCCCGACGCGCGAGCCTGAGTGAAGTCGGTCTCCTTCAGGATCGGCGGGTGGCCCAGGCGACCATCCTGAGGGTGCCCCACTCAAGCTTCTTTTGCTTGGGTGGGAGTAGCTTCTGCGGCTAGGAGAAGGGATTCTCGATCTGCAGATCACCAGAGTGTTGTCCGTGCTGCAGGTCCTCGCTGTAGAGGACACTGCACTGGCCTTCCATCGGCGGGTGGGCCTGCCCTTTCGGTTTGAGACTATGCAGCATCTTACCCGTGGGTGCCCGACCCTTGTCGCCCTCTTTTGGCGACAGGAGCCTGCCCTGAGCGAAGCCGAAGGGTGGGCACGGAGCCTTGCCCGTTCAAGCCCTCAGTTCCATGAGAACTGCAACCCGCTGATAGCGCACTCGGGGAACGAGCTTTCTCTTGTGGCGGCTGATCTGCACCAGGCCGCACTGCTCCATGGTCTTCAGGGTCCTCGACAGGTTGGGCTTCTTGCGACCGGTGCGTTGGGCAAGCTCGGCCAGCGATTGCGGCGACGTCCGGCGAATCGTCTCCAGCAGCCGCGGGCAATGGCGCTGGTTCGGTGCTTCATCTGCTCGTAACTGGCAATCCCTACTCTCAGCGTGGTCATGGCTTCCCGCCTCTCTCCTTCAAAACTTGATCGACCATCTTCCTCCAGCAGTTGGGCAGCACCGCGATACCGATAGGATTTGACTATCCCCAATCGGTGACGATGGTCCAGCGGGCCCGCCCTACCTGATAACGACTACAATGCAATCCTGAATACGGCTTGGTTTCGCCTAGTCACATGCCGACGTGACCTGTGCACTTGCGCGTTAGGCGGCGGCGCGATATCAGTGGACTGCGAGGACAGGTTGGTTGTGTGTTCGGCCGTCGCACCCAGAGTGCGCGGCTTGAAAGCTCTTTGAAAAGCAGTTGTCAGTAGTCAGTTACCAGTTGTCAGTAGATGTACTGCTGATTACTAGTTGATATCTAAAGCCCTTCCCGGCTCTCGCACAAGCCTTCCATGAGAGAGCAATTCTAGCTCGTAAGTTACGCAAATAAAGAAGTTACTTGTAAACCAATGGCAGTCAAGAGCTTGCAAGGAAAACTTTCGTAATCTGCTGATTCTAAAGAACGAGGGGGGTAGATTATCAACTGGATAATAGACAGTGCCGAGGTGGAAACGCAAGGATTAAGGGATAGGAGTTAGGGAATAGTTAACAGCAGTTGTCAGTTGCCAGCATCGAGTGCGGTGCGTTAGCTAAACGCCAAGTGCTAAATGCCAGTGCCGGACAGCAGGTCCCTCGACTCATCGGTCGCCGCGGCGACCTCGTCGCTCGGGATGGCAATCTTGACGGCTGAATGCTGAGTGCTGACGGCTGATAGCTCATGACTGATCGCGAAGAGCGAAAGGCGAATAGCAAACAGCGCGTCCCATCCTCCTATAATCGGCGGAGCATGTCCGGCGCTTTCCCTTTGTCCGTCGTCAGCCGCGAGGTCAGGCGTCTCGCCTCCGAGGTTGGCTTCGATCTGGCGGGCGTCGCTGGTGTGGCCGACACGCCGGAGCACCGATTCTTTCATGACTGGCTTGCCGAAGGTCACGCGGGCGAGATGAGCTACCTCAAGAAGCGCAATGAGGCTGGCGAGTTGAAACGCGCTTCTCTGGCCAACGCGGCTGCGTGGGCGCGGTCGGTTGTGGTCTGTGCGCTGAATTACAACAGCGATCAGCCTTATTCCACGCACGCAGGCACAACGGCACAGGGCTGGATCTCGCGCTACGCGTGGTCGCAACGCGACTACCACAATGTAGTACTCGAAAAATTGCGCGCGCTGGAAACGCGCCTGCTCGAGCTTTGCGAGCGGCAAGAAATTCCAGCGCCGCGCACCTGGTGTTACGTCGATACTGGTCCGGTGATCGAGCGCATCTTCGCCAAGTACGCCGGAATCGGCTGGATTGGTAAGAACACCTGCGTCCTGAATGAACAGTTGGGATCGTGGCTTTTTCTTGGCGTCATGCTCACCTCGCTGGAGCTGACGCCCGACTTCCCTGCTCCGGACCGCTGCGGTTCGTGCACACGTTGTCTCGATGCGTGTCCGACGAACGCATTTCCCGCGCCGTATCAACTCGACGCGACAAAGTGCATCTCGTACGTGACCATCGAAAAGCGCGGCTCAATCCCGGAGGAACTGCGCGATGGAATTGGCCGCCAGGTTTTCGGCTGCGATATCTGCCAGGATGTCTGCCCTTGGAACCGCGAAGCGCCGGTCACTCAGGCCCACGAACTCGAAGCGCGGCCTCAACTGGTCAATCCCGACCTCGAATGGCTTGCGCGGCTTAGCGTGGATGAGTTCCGCGGGGTGTTTCGTGGCTCGCCGGTGAAGCGCGCCAGGTTCAACGGGCTTCGTCGCAACGTGGCAATCGCAATGGGAAACAGCAGTGACCAGCGCTTTCTGCCGGTTTTGGAAGAACTCAGTCACGACGACGATGCGATGGTTGCCGAACATGCGCGCTGGGCTTTGGAGCGCTCGCAGCGGCAATAAAAAACCCTCCCATTTGGGAGGGTTTGTGGTCTTGGCCGAACTCGGAAGCACAGATCGCAAGTGACGCGAGCGTGACCCACGCTTCCGCGCGTGGCAGAGACGTCTTACACGCGCTGAACGTTTGCAGCCTGGAAGCCTTTCGGTCCCTTGGTGAGGTCGAACTCCACTGTCTCGCCCTCATTCAGGCTCCGATATCCGTTCTCCTGGATAGCCGAGAAATGGACGAACACATCCTCGCCCGTGGACCGCTGGATGAATCCGTAGCCCTTGGCTCCGTTAAACCACTTAACTGTACCTTTCTCTCTCACAACCTGACTCCTTTCGCCTGGTTAGCTTGAATGACCCCTGCTTCGCGGACGTTCCCAGCTCAACCCTGAGGAAGCAGAGGCTTGGAAGACGTCTCAACGCTGCCGGGGAACAAGGGTTGCGGCTCAGCTCGCAGCTATCCCACAAGAGAAAGGCCCACGAATTCACCCTGACGAACTACTGCGAGTGCGTCAGAGCAGATCCCTGGAGCCCGTGCAATGCGTGAAATTCAACTGCTGACAGAAACATCAACCCAAATCCGCGTTTCGGTTCGACCGAAAGCTCCACACTTGCCCAACAAGTGGGGAGCAGAAGATGATTGCAGGAACTCTGCATTCTGGCAAGTGTTTTCATCACAAGCGTTTCCAGATTTCCAATATGGAACCTCAGGCGGCTTTCTCCAAGCGCTGATTCCAACCCCGTGACGCTCTGCTACGATAAGACAATGAGCAGCAACTCTCAGTCCACGACCGAAGGTGGCAAAGCGCGGCTCGGAGCCGTTACGCAGTCTTCGACTGTGGCGATCGCGACCCCAGTTAAGTCTAGCGGAACCACAGAGTTACACGACAGGTCACTGGGCCCCGGAACGGTAGCGAGGCGCCTGCAGGCAGAGGACAACAAGCAGGAGCTCTTCCAACATCTGCCCGAGACCTACAGCCTGTCGCATCGCCTGCGTCGGCACGGCTGGTCCACGCTGCGCTACCTGATGCAAACCGAAGTGCATACTTACGCTTTCTCGGTCGCGGCCTATTCCATCCTATCGCTGTTTCCGTTCATCGTTCTGCTGCTGACCGCAACTCAGCGCGTCTTCCATTCCACCGCGATGTACAACGTGGTGCTGGAACTTCTGCGCGATTACCTGCCCAGCAACAAGGACTTTGTCATTCGCAACCTGCAGTTTCTGGCCAGCGTAAAAGGACGCGGACAGGCGTTCTCGTTGGTCATGCTGCTGATCACTTCCACAGGAATCTTCCTGCCGCTGGAGGTGGCGCTCAACAGCATCTGGGGCTTCAAGAAGAACCGTTCCTATCTGATGAACCTCCTCGTGTCGATCGGGTTGGCTCTGGGCTGCGGATGTCTGTTGATGCTTTCCATCGCGCTGACGGCGCAGAACCTGAAGATGCTCGGTCTGGTTATCGGCGATCAGAACATCCTTTTTCGCGGCCTCGGATTCATCGTGATGAAGGCCTCGGCGATCCTCGCGACCATCTGCATCTATTTCCTGATCTACTGGCTGCTGCCGCACGGAAAAGTTCCGGTGCGCGCGGTGCTTCCTGCGGCGCTCATCACGGGTCTGGTCTCGGAGGCGGCGAAGTACATCTACATTCTGGCTTTGCCGTGGCTCAACTTTCAGGACGTGTACGGACCGTTCTCCGTCTCCGTCACGCTCATCTTCTGGGGATTCTTTAGCGGCATGCTGTTGCTCGGCGGAGCGTACTTGTCAGCCGCCGAACACGCGGACCGCGTGCAAGCGCGCCGCGAAACCGACGCCGCGAATCGCTGACGATTCGCTTTTTCCTACACTGTCATTTCGAGCGAGCACTTCAGTCCGAGCGGAGGGATTTGCTGTTCGCACTCAGCATTCAGTCGTTAAGATTGTCATCCCGAGCGAAGAGGTCGCCGCGGCGACCGGCGAGTCGAGGAATTTGCGGTTCGCCACAATTGGCTTTGGTGTTGTTTATCTGTAACACGACCCGTGCATTTTCCAGTTTTCCTGTTTTGGGACGATTGTACTGGTTGGTTAATACCCCCTCCCCCCACCCCTATCCTTTGGAATCAATGGGTTGGCTCGAATTTCCCCGCAAAATATTCCATCCACGTGAGTTACACGTATACTATGACATTCAAATGACTTACAGGTCGATATTCCTCCCATTTTGGAACTCACGCGGAGATGGCGTTAACCAATCGGTACACAGAGACGATTCGTTCCAGCCTCTGAAACCTGGCCCCCTATCCCCTGATTTCAAAGACCGCTCCTCTCTTCGGGGCATTGAGATACCAAACCCTCAGGGGCAAACTTCGTCCTCGCACTCCTCCACTGATAATGGACGAACCCAGCTAGCGCAAGTGCGCAGGTCACAACCGTTACAAAACTTAACTAATATTTCCCAGGACGGGAATGCGAAAATTCAACTGGAGAATCGAAGTCCGGAGACTCCCTCGCACGCTGGGCCGTTCCCATGGGTAAGAGTGATGCATAGTCTCAAACCGAAAGGCAGGCCACCCGCCCAGGATAATAATCGCCGTGCTGCCTCCCGCGGGGATGAGGTTTGAATTAGTCTTGCGAGATGACACTTTCTGCCCGCAATCAGCTTAAAGGAACCGTTGAGGAAATTCAGCTCGGCGGAGTAATGGCCCACATCGTAGTGCGCGTTGGTGAAAACCTGATCGAAAGCGTGATTACCCGGAGAAGTGCCGAGGAGATGGCGCTCCAGAAGGGTGACGCCGTGAAGGTCGTGATCAAGTCGACCGAGGTGATGCTCCAGAAAGACTGAGAACCGTGATGGCGCGATGAGCCAGCAGCGATTTTGTATTGCGATCACTTCTGTGGCACCGCGAAACTATACGTTTCCATCAATTTTCCGATCTCGGTTTTTCGCTCACGACAGTCCCCTGCCTAGAACGGGAAGCGTATCGACAGTATGGAAATGTGATTTGTGGGATGGAATGACGTCACGGCTATCTCGTATCCTCCGCCGATCGTGAAACCCAGACGATCCCACAGCTTAAACCTGCCGAGTACCAGGCCCGGCGTCAGATAGACGACCGTGTTGCCGTTGTGCTCACCCTGGAAATAGTGGGTAAAGTTGACTTCAGTCTCCGGCCAGATTCTCTTGAAGAGTTTGTACTGAAAGGTGTCATTCCACAATAGATTGCGTCCGATGGCGTGCACGTCTCCGGTTGGCAAGCTGATGCCCAACGTTCCTTGTACATCAAAATTACCGAAGCCCTTTCCGTAGGCAATTGTCGGGGTGATCACCGGATCTGGCACGCCCTGCTGGTACTGGCCGGTGGGAACACTCATCTGAAAGAACGCCGTCAAGATGTAGTTTCCGTGCTCCTCGTTTTGAGCCGCGAGTCGATACTTCACCAGGAACTGCCAGTCGCCAAATCCATTCCGAGAATCCGGGTTGTTCACGACGTAGGGAGGAATAGCCAGGATCACCTCGAAGTTCTTTGCTGGGATGATTTCCAATCCTTTACTCACGCCGTAGTTGTCGGTAACCAAGCCGCTGTTGTGGGGTTGATATTGAATGTCGTAGCGAAACTCTTGTTCCAGCCGCGGAGTAGTGGTGGCCAGGGGAGTGATCCAGTGCGGCTGCTCGGACTGAGTCTCCGAAACCATCGCAAACCAGTCGTGAAAAAAGCCGTCGCCCTGGTTGGTCTGGACCGTTGCGGGCGTTTGAGGTGGTTGTGATGATGTCGGTGGAGTGGTCGTGGACTGCGCTTGTGCGATGCAGTCCGTGCAGAGAACAGCAAAGAGGAATGCCAAGGCAACGGAACGGTACCTCATGGGTTCTCCTGATATTTTCCCTTCGGATGGATTGAGCTGCCCCTTCGGAACGCATCATCTCAACGAATTTAAGCGATTTATAGAGCTATATCAAAACGGTTTTATTCGCTTAGAAGTGCCGGGCTGCCGAACAAGATCGCGGGTCAGCAAGCCTTACGAAACAGTGGGGGGACACGGGGGGCGGTGTTACGGCCGGAGGATCATCACTTCCGTAGACTTGATCAGCGCGGCGGCGATCTGGCCCTTCTTGAGCCGTAATTCTCGCACCGCATCGGCGGTTATGATGGAGGTGATGTGTTGGTTGCCGATCGACAGCGTTACCTGGGCGAGCAAACCGCTGATCTTGATATCGATAACCCGTCCCATCAACTGGTTTCGTCCGCTGATGCGCCGAAACATGCGGCGCTTTTTGTCTGGAGTACCGGAGACCGCGATGCGAGGCAACAAGCGGTCGAGTTCCGACTCGGGTATTCGATGATGGCCGCCCAGCGTCTGAACGCTCTTCAATTTGCCCTGATAAATCCACTGCTTCAGGCACGAATAGCTTATCCCGAGCACTTTAGCGGCATCACGGGCAGTGTAGAGTTTCGGCATGGAGGATGGCTGTTCTGGTAGAGAATAGCCGTGTTGTGAAGCAACGTGCAATTCTAACTTCACCAGCAGGAGGAGTCAGTGCGTCAACTGCGAAATCGGTTTCTTCGCATAGCTTGCTATTTCTTTTTCTTCAGCACCGGGCTGTGGGCACAAACCGTGCAGGTAGTCGATGCAGCCGGGCACTCCACCACGGTCACTGCGGCGCAGATCGCCAGCGCGCCTCACGTAACGGTGGACGTGAAGGATCATGACACACCGGCGCAGTTTGAGGGAGTGCCGTTGGCTGCCCTCCTCTCAAGCGCAGGCATTCAACTGGGTGATAAGTTGCGTGGACCGCGAATGACCGAGGTGCTGCTGGTGGAGGCAGCCGACGGCTACAAAGTCGTTTTCGCCCTCGCAGAGCTTGATCCGGCGTTCGCCACGCGAGAGATCATCCTCGCAGATAAGCGGGACGGGAAGCTGCTAGATGCGAAAGAGGGTCCTTTGCGAATCGTGGCTCCGGGGGATAAGAGGCCGGCACGATGGGTCCGGCAGGTCACTGTGTTGAGACTTACTGCGGTCAAATGAATGCCGTCAGATAGACAGCCTTTGAGAAGCTCTTACCGCCGATTGACATTTGTCCCCGTCGTCTGGAACTATCCCAAGCAATCTGGCAAAACGGCTGGCGGAGAGAAAATGGATGAGTCAAACCCGCTCCTGCCAGCAACACTTTAGGGACTCCAGCATGATTGGCATTCGTACCCGCGACTTACGCAAGGTGTACACTTCTGCGCCGCCGTTCGGCGCCGGCGCCGGCCCATTCGGCTCGCCGGCCGGGCGCGGCAAGGACAAAAAGAAGCAGCCGAAGCCGGAGATCGTCGCGCTCGACGGTTTGTCGCTGGACATTGCCGCAGGCGAAGTTTTCGGTCTGCTGGGGCCGAATGGCGCTGGCAAGTCCACGACGGTGGGAATCCTCACTACGCGCGTGCGGCCTACCGGCGGGCAGGCCTGGGTTGGCGAGTACGACGTCTGGCAGGAGCAGGTCGCGGTCAAACGCCTGATCGGCGTCGTGGCGCAGCGCCCCAACCTCGACTTCTCCCTCACCGCTCGCGAGATTCTGCTCTTTCACGGCGCGTACTTCGGGCTGGATTCGCCGGAGCGTGCCCGGCGCGCCGACGGGCTGCTGGAGCGATTCAAGCTCAGTGATCGCGCCGATCAAATGGTCCGCGGATTCTCCGGCGGCATGATGCAGCGTCTCTCCATAGCGCGCGCCATGATGCACGATCCGCAGGTGCTTTTCCTCGACGAGCCCAGCGCCGGCCTCGACCCGCAAACGCGATTGCTGCTGTGGGAGATCATCCGCGAGTACAACCAGAGCGGCAAGACGATCCTGCTGACCACGCACAATATGGAAGAGGCTGACGCGCTATCGCACCGCCTCGCCATCATCGATCACGGTCGCAACATCGCGCTGGGTACGCCCAGCGAGTTGAAGGCTTCGGTGCCGGGTGGATACCTGCTGCGCCTGCGCTTCGGAAGCCACTCTCCCGAGCTGCTGCAAAGGCTTCAGTCGCTGGCGGGCGTGAGGGAGGTGCGCGCCAACAATGAGAGCGGCGCCGACCTGTACGCCGATCGCGGCGGTTCGTTGATACCTGAGGTCGCCAGCCTGGCTGTAGCTACAGGCGTCGAACTGTGCGACGTGCACATCTCCGAGCCAAGCCTGGAAAACCTGTTTCTGCATCACACTGGAAGGAGCTTGCGGGAATGAACTGGAAAACGTTTTTCGCCATGCTGAAGCGCGACGCTCAGGTGGCCCGCCGCAACACCGTTCCGTTGTTGCTGCAAACTTTCCTGCAGCCGCTGATGTTCGTGTTTATCTTTGGCCGGGTGATGGTGCGCAGCGGCTACATGCCTGCGGCGTATAAGAACCTGCTGCTTCCCGGCATCATGGCCATCAGCATGGTGTTCACCGGGGTGTGGGCGGTGGCTATGCCGTTGATTGCAGAGTTCCAGTTCACACGCGAGATCGAAGACCGTCTGCTGGCGCCGATGGAAATTTCGTGGGTCGCAATCGAGAAGGTGTTCGCCGGCGCAGTGCAGGCACTCATCTCCGGCCTGGTGGTAATTCCCGCGGCGTGGCTCATCCTGCGGCCAGGAGTCGAGCTGACCTTGCACTCTCCCCTGACCTTCGCGGCCGTCACTGTGCTGGTGGCGCTCTTCTCCGCTTGCGGCGGTCTTGCCCTGGGATGCAGCGTCAATCAGACCCACATTGGCCTGATGTTCAGTATTGTGCTGACGCCGATGATCTTCTTTGGCTGCACCTATTATCCGTGGAGCGCACTGCAGAGCTTCCCCATCCTGCAGAAAGTTGTGCTGGTGAACCCCTTGGTCTATGCCAGCGAGGGCCTGCGCGCAACGCTGGTTCCGCAGTTTCCTCATTTATCGCTGGTGGCTGTGCTGGTGGGGTTGGTAATCTTCGACGCGCTGTTGTTGACCGCGGGCTTGCGGCAGTTTCGGAACAAGGCGGTCAGCTAAAGTTGGTCAGCTCGATTATCAGCCGAAGTCTAGTCGACGGTGGCCGCGGCGATGGCGGCGCTCTGCGCTCGTTCGCGTTCCCGATGGACGAAGCGTATCGCCGATGACAGCTGCTGCGAGGGCCTCTCAATAACCTGGTACATGCTCCACGCCGCCAGCCCGGATGCGGCCACGCCGACAACATCCAGCACTCCGATGTAGCTGCCGGAGTACGGCAGCCAATGCGAGAGGCAGCCGATTAGAGCCACGCCAATCGGCAGGTGCAACAGGTACAACGAATAGCTGGCATCTCCGACGCTGTCCAGCCGGCGGTTGTGAAAGGTGGAGAACGCAATGAGCATGCCGGTGGTTATGGACACGCCCGCCACGATCCAGCCAATCGGGCCGAGCATGGCGAGAGCCATTACCGCGTTTAGCCCCAGCATTTCGCGCAGGCCGATCAGTTGCACGCGGTACTGAAAGATGAAGACGCCAACCAGGAAAATCGGGATGCTGTGAAAGACCAGTCGGTCGTGGCCAACCGCGAAGTAGGCCATCATCATTCCGGCGTTTGCGGCGAATCGCGCTGTCTTGCTGCGGCTGGCCAGCAAGGGAAACATCAGCCCGATCAGCAAGTACCACTGAAATTCAATGGCCAGCGTCCAGTACGCCACATTGACCCAGGGCACGCCGGCCAGGTCGTTCAGGTAAGTGAAATGCAGCAACAGGCTCTTCCCGGTGACCATCAGCGGGGGAGTATGGAACAGGGGCGCGATCACGAAGTTCCCGACCAGGATGGTTACCGCGATGGACGCCAGATAGGGCGGGTATAAGCGCACGTTGCGCTTCAGCAGAAAACGCGGGTAATCGCGGAGAACGTAGTGGGAGCGGTACAGGCTCCAGGGAATCACGAATCCGGAGATGACGAAGAAGATGTGGACGCCCAGGTAGCCGTACTTTCCTGACAGGGCAAGATATTTCCCCTGTCCGGCCACGAAGTGGCCCCAGGCCACAAAAAGCGCGGCAAATGCCCGGAGCGCATTGATGACACCAATGCGTTGGTTTGGAGCTGGTGTCGGCACGTTTCAACTATGTTACATGCGGGGCTGTGCACAGCGTCAATCACGAAAGCGTGTGACGGCCAACCAACGCGCGCTAGACCATGGCAGGAAACCACGTGTCATGAGCGATCAAGTCTTCCTCGATGTCATGCGGTTGGTGCAGTACGCCTTTGGGGACCCGCACGAACGAGCCTGCAATGAGCGGAATGTCGCCGTAGGCCTCGATCCAGATCTTCGCCTTTCCCTGAAGAACGTACAAAATGTCGTCGGAGTCTTCGTGGATGTGCTTGGGGACCTCTGCCCCCACCTTCCAGTGGACGATGGCGCAGGTCACGTCCACGTCGTCTTCCCTTTTCGTGAGCAGATAGGCAATCTCAACGCCTTTGAACTTCGGATGGGGATTCCAATCCATCTCGAACGGGTGAATCACCTTTGGCTCAACGGCTTCCAGTACGGCTGGCATAGTTCCTCCTCTTGCCCTCAGGTATCAGGATTACCTTTCAGGGCCGTCGCGGATTACGCACAAATCCAGTATCTGATCTACACCCATTGGTCATAGAAGTCGGTGAGCTACGTCATGTAGAGCTGTGACTAAGTCGCGTCCGGATTAGCGGCACGAGCGACTAACATTTCCTTATGTTGAGGCCTAAGTGTGTTTTGACTTGCGCCCAGGTCAAATCATTCTGACAAATCCACTTATTGGAGTTGTCTATGACTTGGTTTCAAAACTATGCGGCCGTCGGCAATAGCCTCGGCCTCACTGCTCTCATCGTTTCTATTCCAATCTTTTATCTGTTCTGGGCTTTGGCGGTGAAGCGGATGAAAGGGCATGTGGCCGGCCTTTCCACACTGCTGATAACGCTCGTCATTACGATCCTGGCCTATCACATGCCCGTAAGCGTTGGATTGTCGGCCACGGCGTTGGGCATGGTCACCGGCTTGTTCCCAATCGGCTGGATCATTCTGACCGCAGTTTTCTTCTACAACCTGACCGTCGAAGCCGGGCAATTCGAAGTCATCAAGAGCTCCATTTCGTCCATTTCGGCCGACCGCCGCATACAGGCGCTGCTGATTGCGTTCTGCTTCTCGGCCTTCATGGAAGGCGTTGCCGGACAAGGAGCACCCGTTGCGGTCGCCGCCGCGATGCTGATCGGCCTGGGCTTCTCGGCCATCCCAGCTGCGGTTATCTGCCTGATCGCGAATACTCCGCCCGTCCCCTTTGGGCCGGTGGGCGTGCCGACCAGCATGATGATCTCGGTCACCAAGATCAACGCTGAAGTGATGACCAAGGCCATTGGCTTGGACATGTGCCTCATGGCGCTGATCATTCCCGTATTCATGCTGGTGGTGCTGTCAGGATGGAAGAAGGCGATCGAAGTTCTGCCCGCGGCAGGCGTCGCCGGCGTCAGCTATGCTGCCACCTGCTTCCTGGTTTGCCACCATGTGGGCGTGGAGCTTCCGGCGATTCTGTCGTCGTTCGTCTCTATCGCGGCGTTGATTGTATTCCTGAAATTCTGGAAGCCGAAGACGATTTGGCGCTTCCCCAACGATCCTCCCGTATCCAGCGCCGCCGATACCAAGTACAGCGGCGGCCAGATCCTGAAGGCATGGTCGCCTTTTCTGTCCTTGATGATCATCATGGGAGTTTGGGGAATTCCGGCATTCAAAACTTGGGTGCTCAACACCCGCCATTGGCTGGTAGCTATCCCGCACTGGCCGTTCCTCGATGGCGTGGTTTACCGCACGGCGCCGATCGTCGCCACGCCCGCCAAATACGCGGCCAGCTATCGCTGGGAATTCTTCACCGCCGCCGGGACGGCCATGCTTATTTCCTCCATCGTGACCATGGTCATTTTGCAGATCAGCCCGTCGCGCGGTGCGAAGGTATTTGGCAAGACGTTCAAACAACTTTCCTTCGCGCTGGTCACGTTGTCCTCGGTAATTGGCATCGCATTCCTGGCGAATTATTCCGGCATGTCGTTTACGCTCGGTCTGGCCTTTGCGCACTACACCGGAAAGGCCTTCCCCGCGGTGTCACCTGTCATCGGATGGCTGGGCGTTTTCCTGACCGGCTCCGTGACCTCATCGGCGGCCCTGTTCGGAAAGCTCCAGCAGGTAACAGCTATGCAGATTGGGGTCAATCCCGTCCTGACAACGTCAGCCAACCTCTTCGGCGGCGTCATGGGCAAACTGATCTCGCCGCAGTCGATCGCGGTCGCCTGCGCTGCTACCGGCCTGATCGGCAGAGAAACCGACATCTTCCGCAAGACCTTGAAGTATTCGGTCGTGCTGCTGGCCTTCGTTATCGTGGTGGTGTTGCTTCAGGCTTACGTGGTGCCTCAGGTTGTCCCGAAGGACATTGTTGCGGCGGTGATGCCCTGAAACGTCTATCGCGTACGTGAACGTCCAACACCGCACGGCCTAACCGCAGTGCGGTGTTTTTTCTCGCAATCGGCGGCATGGGCTTCCTCTGGGGGCAAATCTGCATCTAACTTGCGAGGCTTGGAAGTAACATGATTCGCAAACTGAAATCGGGAGAATACCGCCTCTACTCGCGCAAGAAAAACCCCAAGACCGGCAAGCGCCGCAATCTAGGGACTTTCGCAACCCGCGAGAAGGCAGAGGCGCACGAGCGCGCGGTGCAATATTTCAAGCGGGCTGGGTAAGACGGTGGTTTCATGGGTTTCGGACGGGGCGGTATCCGTGACCAAGCCCGATCTTCAGACGTCCACCGCCTTTACGTCATCCAGCAGGAAGAACAATCCTTCCGCCCACGTGGGATCGATGAACACAGCTCTCTTTAACAGAGTGTAGGGAAGATCAGCCAGCATGAGAGTGTAGAGTATTTGGACAGTCTCCCCTCCATCGCCGGATAGAATTGTTGCCCCCAGAATGCGATCATTGCTGGCGTCAACGATGATCTTCATCAGACCGTCGGTTTCGTCGCACTCGTAGGCCCGCGCCACCACAGACATTGAGACCTTGCCAATCTTCAATTTGTATCCCTTGGCCCGGGCTTCCTTTTCGGTCAGGCCGACGCCGCCCAACTGCGGATCGGTGAACACGCAGTACTGCACGATCCGTCTATCGACCGTGAGATTCTTGCCCTCGACCAGGTTGGCATAGACGATCTGAAAATCGTTATAGGAGATGTGAGTGAAAGCAGGCCCGCCTTTCACGTCCCCAAGGGCCCAGATGCCGGGAACATTGGTTTCGAGCTTGCCATTGACCCTGACAGTGCCGTCTTTGCTAGTTGCAACCCCTGCTTTGTCGAGGGCGAGGTCGTCGGTGTTCGGACGCCGTCCTGTCGCAACCAAAAGATGGGAGCCGGTCACGGTACTTGCGCCGCTGGATTGCTCAACTGTCAGCACAATTGCACCGTTCTTCGTTTCGACCCGTGCCGTGCCGGCGTTCAGCAGAAAACGAATGCCCTCCGACTCGAGAGCCCTCTGCAACTCCGCCGCGACGTCAGGATCCTCCCGTTGAACGATCTGGTCGCCCATCTGGATGATGGTCACACGGCTGCCGAAGCGAGAAAACATCTGCCCGAATTCCAGCCCAATGTAGCCGCCACCAAGGACGAGCAGGTGTTCCGGCACGTCCGTCAACTCCATGATGGTTTCGTTCGTCAGGTAGTTGACTTTATCCAGACCTGGGATAGAGGGGATGAACGCACGCGCGCCGGTGTCAATGAAGATGCGCTCGCTCTCTAAAGACTGATCCCCGACTTTGAGCTGATGCGGTCCGCTAAACTGGGCAACGCCGCGATACAGATGCAGGTTCGAACGCTTATTAGTGGACGTCTGCTGGCCGTCGCGTTTCCACTGAACAATCTTGTTCTTCTGCGCGACGATGGTTGGCAGGTCCGCGCTGACATCGTGCGTCACAACTCCCCAACGCGCAGCGTCGCGGGCGTAGTGTGCCACCAGGGCGCGATGAACCATGGTCTTGGTCGGCGTGCAACCTGTATTGATGCAGGTTCCGCCCAGGTGCGCCTTCTCGATGAGGGCGACCGTCCAGCCATGGTCCGCAAGGGAAGCCGCGAGCGGGTTGCCTGCCTGGCCGCTGCCGATGATGATCGCATCGTATTGCATGGTGTCAAAGTTCCTGTCAGGCGCGATCCGGCAGCTTATCGCGGCTAGACAATGAAGTATGCCAGACCGATCGCAATCAGCTCTTCGGGTACGGCGATGAAGATATCTCTTACGTTGAGACCGCTCACCAGCCGTTTGCGGATGTGGTAACCACCCAAGGTGCCGATCACGGCGCCAATCGCACCGAGTAACGCTCCGATCAACAATGACTGGCTGGCCGATACGCAGATGCAAGCGCCAGATAGCCCTCCTGTGAGCACACGTGCGATGAATTGCTGAGGAACGGTTCGCGCCGCTGTCTTGGGGAGTTGGTCCACCACGTATTCCACCAGCGCCAGCAAGGTGACAATCCCGACGGTTATCGTCGACCCCATGAAGCCCAGCAGCGTGCCTTGCAGGTTGATCCATCCGAGGTGCGCCGCCCAACTCACGGCGGCAGGCGCGGTGAAGGTACGCAATCCCGCGACGATACCTATTCCTACGGCCAAAGCGTAAAGATAGTTCGTACTCATCCGGGATCCTCGTTCCCAGGCCTGGAAATCTGAACGCTTAGATGCAGGTCTCGTTTGCTGGTTGCACTTCGAAATGTTTAACTCCAACGACGCTGGCGAAAGAGAGCAATCTTCTTATCACTTCGCCGGCTTCGTCCACTCGTCCACCCAGCCATTCACAGTCTGATACCACAGGCGGCTGTTCTGAGGCTTCAGTACCCAATGGCCTTCGTCGGGGAAGTACAGCATCTTCGACGGAATCCTCAGACGCTGCAGCGTCGTAAACAGCTGAAATCCTTCCGAGACATCGAGCCGGTAATCGAGCTGGCCATGCACCACCAACAACGGCGTCTTGAAGTTCGTTGCTGAGAGGTGCGGCGACCACTTGCGATACATCTCGCGGTTCGTCCACGGCGTTCCCTTGAACTCCCACTCGTTGAACCACAACTCTTCCGTCGTACCCCACGCCGACTCGGTGTTGAACATGCCGTCGTGCGAGACCAGGCATTTGAAGCGCATGGTGTGGCCCTCAAGCCAGTTGATCGCGTATCCACCGTAGCTTGCGCCCAGCGCACACTCGCGGTCCTTGTCGATGAAGGGGTAGGTCTTTTCGGCGTAGTCGAGGCCCAGCATCAGGTCGTGGAACGGAGCGCCGCCCCAGTCGCCGTTGATGGCGTCTATGAACTTCTGACCGTAGCCGGTCGAGCCGTGGAAGTTGATCGTGACAATGACATAACCGCTGGCCGCAAACAACTCGGGGTTCCAGCGGTATGACCAGTCGTCGCCCCACGCACCCTCCGGGCCTCCGTGGATCAGAAACTTCACGGGATACTTCCTGCCGGCGTCAAAATTCGGTGGCTTTACCAGAAAGCCTTGAACTTTTTCCTTCGCAGCGCCGTTGAACCAGAAGGATTCCAGCGGCTGCATTTCAATCTGCGACAGGACGCCATCGTTCAGGCCCGTAAGCGGCTGTGCCTTCGAGAGCAGGCAGTCGGGAATGCTGTAGGCGTTTGGCGGGAAGGCCATCCGGCACTGCGGGAACATCAAAGGCGCGCTGTAGATTTCATTGGGCGCCATGACCGACATGCGATCGAAGACGAGATTCTTGCCGTCCGGAGTGGGCGTTGGACTGTCGTTGAAGCCGGCGACAAGCTCCTCAGGCCATGCATTGGCTGCCGTCACGTTGATCTGGTAGATCGGCGCTTGGCCTTCGTTCTCGGCAGTGAAGTAGATGGTCTTCGAATCGGGCGACCAAGACATCGAATCCACCCAGCGATCGAAGTTCGGCATGAGATCGATGATCTTGCCAGTCGCGCGCTCATAGAGCATCAGGCGAAAGCGGTCGCTCTCGTATCCACCACGGAACTGGGAGCGATAGGCGATGTACTTGCCATCGGGCGAATACATCGGCGTGCCATCGCTGCCGGGATTGGTGGTGATCTTCTTCGGCGTGCCACCCGCGGTGGGCACGATGAAGACATCGCTGTTGGTGCTGGTGGCCTGCAACTCGTCAAGGTTGCTGGTATAAGCGACCTCTTTCCCGTCGGGCGAAAAAACGTATTGGTCCTGCCCGCCGAGGCTGAACGGAGGAACGTCGTGCGCGCCGGGCGTAAGGTCGCACGCGACGCCACCATCCGCCGAAACCAGGAACAGGTGGCTGTACTTGCCGTTGAAGTAATGGTTCCAATGGCGGTACATCAATTGAGTGAAGATCTTGGCCTTCACCTTCGACTTGGCTTGCTCCTCGTCGCGCTGCTTGTTGCAAGCGTCGTCCTTGCAGTCGGGGTAAACCTCGGAGACAAACAGGATGCTCTTGCCGTCTGGCGACCACAGGCCACCCGAGGCTTCGGTCGAGATGTCGGTCACTTTGCGAGGCTCGCCGATCAGCGCACCCGTGGCGGAGTCGAAATTCTGCACCCAAATCTGCGAGGCTCCATCGCGAGTGGCCTCGAAAAGAACGCGCTTGCCATCCGGCGAGAAGCGGATTCGGTCTTCCCCGGCGCCGGTGGCAGGAGTGAGGCGTCGCGCTTCGCCACCATTGATGGGAACGATCCACAGGTGCGTTTTGCGGGTGTTCTCGTCGAGGTTCACGTCCACCGCAGCGAACCCTACCCACTTGCCATCGGGCGAAACGATGGGTTCGCCGATGCGCTTGAGCTGCATCATATCTTCAAAGGTGAAAGGACGCTTGCTCTGGGCAAAGCTGCTAAGTGAGCAGCACAACAGGAGGAGAACAATACGACGTAACATGAGGCCTCCAGGCAGGCACAAACGAAGCAAGAAGATGTGCGTCTAAGAAACTGTGTAGTCTAAATCACGGGAGTGAATCGCCAAACCGCTGTAGCACCGCCGCATCAAATACAATAGTTTCAAGGACCCATCCTGATGAAGTACTTCCATAGTCCCCCGCGTTGTCTGTCGTTTTCAGTATTGCTACTCGCGTTGTGTTCGTCGCTGCCAGCGCTCGCCTCTGACCGCGGCGAGGGAGCGCTCGATACTTCGCAGCCGCAGGGCATCACAGTCGAAGAGATCATCCAGCACTTTGCCGCCAAGGAGAAGCAGTTCAAGATCGCACGCGAGCAGTACACCTACCGGCAATCAGTAACAGTGCAGACGCTGGAAGGTGACACCGTTGATGGTGAATACAAGTCGGTGGAAGACGTACTGTTCGACGATAAGGGCCGCCGCATTGAGCAGGTGGTATTTGCGCCCCAGTCAAGCCTGCAGAGAATCGCCATGACCCGCGAGGATTTCGACGACATCCAACACCGCATGCCGTTCGTGCTGACCAGCGATGAGATCCCGGAGTATCAGATCCTCTACGTCGGCAAGCAAAAAGAGGATGAATTGGGAACCTACGTCTTCGATATAGCGCCCAAGCAGATCGAAAAAAACAAGCGATATTTTCAGGGCCGCATCTGGGTGGACGACCACGACTTCCAGATCGTGAAGAGCTACGGGAAAAACGTGCCCGATCTCGGGACCGGCAAGCACAGGGGTGGACAGGAGAACCTGTTCCCCAACTTCACCACCTGGCGGCAACAAATCGACGGCCAGTACTGGTTCCCCGTTTACACCAAGGTGGACGATGAGCTGCATTTCTCGACCGGTGACGTGCACGTCAGGCAGGTGGTGAAGTACACCAACTACAAGCGCTTCGGAGCGAACGTGAAGATCACGTACGAAGGACAGGACATCTCGAAGGGCCAGCAGCCGGGCACGCAGCAGCCGAATGGAACGCCGCCGAAGCAATGAATACTTTTCGGGGAGACTTGGTTAGTACTTGCGCATGTGGATTTCTGTGCCGTTCCGCTCGAACTTCACTTCATCCATCAGTTGGTTAATCAGGTAGATGCCGCGGCCATGATTGGAAAAGACGTTATCGCCCGTCAAGGGGTCGGGAACAGCGAACGGGTCAAAGCCGTTGCCCGGATCGCGCACCACGATCATCATGCCGGTTTCTTCGTCGCATCTCACGCAGCACTGGACATGTTTGCTGGGGTCCTTCTTGCAGCCGTGAACGATGGCGTTGGCGAGCGCCTCGCGTAGCGCGGTCTCGATTTCGAATTCCTTGCCGGACGCGCACTCCAGCCTGCGGGCCATCTCCATGATCCCCTCAACCACGGGACTGATCGCAGTGGGATCGGCGTTGAGCGTGACATCAATTCGTATCATCAGGCGTTTCTTGCCATCAAACTCGATCGCAGCAAGCAGCCAGGCCTCATGACAAAGTCCCACGAGAAATGGCGCTTGCTTACTCTTACAGAAAAGCGCTAACAGGGTCAAGCGGGAAGTCACAAAACTGTGGCAGACAATGGCATCTTCGTGGTGTGGGGCGCTTAAATCTGCCTGGAAGGACTAATCCTCCAGAGCCGAAAAGGCAAAACGCCAGTGGCTCCGCGTTGGGGTCAGCGGAGCGCCAATCTGAAAAGTTTCGAGTCACCTAAAATCGCACAGGTTTTACGATTTCGTGTAAGCTCTTAGCGAATTACGCCGCATACTTGCGGAATCAATGCGAATAACGCTAATCGTCATCCTCATTTTGAGTTTTCTTTCGCCGCTCACATCCGCGCAGGAGATTACTGTCGCGGCTGCCGCCGACCTCAATTATGCCTTGAAGGAGTTGGCGGCGCGATTCGAGCAGAAGACCGGCGATAAGGTGACGCTCTCTATCGGTTCGTCGGGAAATCTGTTCTCGCAAATTGAGAGCGGCGCTCCCTACGATCTGTTTTTCTCGGCTGACGAGCAATATCCGAAGAGGCTTGCTGCCGCTGGCGTGATGGATGCTGCTTCGCTGCGGATCTATGCGGTCGGCCGTCTGGTGCTGTGGGTGCCCGGCAGTTCCGGCCTCGATCCGCAAAAGCTGAAAATGGATTTACTTGTTCAGCCTTCGGTGCAGCGCATCGCCATCGCCAACCCGCAACATGCTCCCTATGGCCGCGCCGCGAAGGCTGCGCTGGCGCACTTCGGACTCGAGGACAAGCTGAAGAACAAGCTCGTGTTCGGCGAGAACATCAGCCAGGCAGCGCAGTTCGTGCAGTCCGGTAACGCGCAAGCCGGACTTATCGCGCTCTCGCTGGCCACGTCTCCGGCGATGCAAGGGACCGGCAGATACTGGGAACTGCCTTCGGATTCCTATCCGCAATTGCGGCAGGCCGTCGGCATAGTTTCTGCGTCGAAGCACAAACGAGCTGCACAGGCGTTCCTCGACTATGTCGCTTCGCGCGAAGGCACGGCGGCGCTTGAGCGGTATGGCTTCCACGTTTCGTCAGGCAAGGGATGATTGAGGCGCTCACCCTCACGCTGCGCTTGGCCGTCATCGTTTCGGCCATTCTGCTGGCGCTTGGCCTTCCGCTGGCGTACTGGCTGACGTTCTCGCGGCAGCGCTGGAAGTTTTTTGTCGAGGCGATTGTCTCGCTGCCCATCGTGCTGCCGCCAACCGTCCTCGGCTTCTACGTTCTTGTCGCCATCGGCCCGCTGAGCCCGTTTGGACGCTGGTATCAGGCGCTCACCGGTCACAGCCTGGCCTTCACGTTTGATGGCCTGGTCGTTGGCTCGGTCCTGTACAGCTTGCCCTTTGCGGTGCAACCGATGGCCGCGTCGTTCTCCTCCATTGACCGCAAACTGCTCGATGCCTCGGCGCTGCTGGGCGCTTCCGGCTGGCGCACATTCTGGCGGATCGTGCTGCCGCTGGGACTGCCGGGCGTGTTCACCGGATTCGTTCTCAGCTTCGCGCACACTCTGGGCGAGTTTGGTGTGGTGCTCATGATCGGCGGCAACATTCCGGGCGCGACGCAGACCGTATCCATACTCATTTACGACCAGGTGCAGTCGCTGGATTACGCAACCGCCAACCGCACCGCGCTTCTGCTGCTGGTTTTGTGCTTCACGCTATTAACGGTTCTCTACGGATTGCGCCGCAGCAGCGGGTGGAATGTGTGGGAGTGGAAATGAGCGCCTCAACCTCACCCGCGCTCGATGGGCAGGTGCGCGTCCGGGTACGGAAATGCTTCCAGGGTCCGAGCAGTTCCTCATTGTCGCTCGACGTGAGCTTCGCGGTTTTCGCGGGATTCACGATTCTCTTCGGAGCTTCCGGGGCGGGCAAGACGACGCTGCTCGACTGCATCGCCGGCCTGCAGACTCCTGACGAAGGTCAGATTGCCATCGGCGAGACGGTCCTGTTCGACTCGCAGTCGCGCAGGAACTTGTCACCGAGCCGCCGCTCCGTTGGATACCTGCTGCAATCCCTGGCGCTGTTTCCGCACATGACCGTCCAGCAGAACGTGCAGTACGGTTTGGCGGCACTCGACAAGTCTGAGCGCGCAGCGCGCAGCCTTCAGACCATGGAATCATTCCGGATCGCGTCAATGGCCCAGCGGCGCCCGAGCGAAATCTCTGGCGGAGAGCGCCAGCGCGTCGCACTGGCTCGTGCGCTGGTAACGCGGCCGCGTGTGCTTTTGCTCGACGAACCTCTCACGGCGCTCGATGCCGTCACCAAGTCGCGCATCGTGGATGACCTGCGGGCCTGGAACACGATGTGCCGAATTCCAATCCTTTACGTCACTCACGACCGCGAGGATGTGTCTGCCCTCGGCGAGAACGTTATTGTGCTGGAAGCGGGACGGGTCGTGGCGCAAGGCCCGCCGCACGATGTCCTCAACCGGCCACAGTCGGAAACGGTGGCGCAACTTGCCGGGTTCGAGAACATATTCGAGTGTTCGGCGATTGGCGCCCATCCCGAGCAAGGAACCATGACCTGCCGCATTGCCGGCTCGGCGCTCGATATCGAGGTCCCGCTGGTACGGGTGAATGCATCGCTGCCCCTGCGAGTCGGAATTCGCGCCGGCGACATCCTCGTGGCTTCGGCTGCACCACGGGGACTCAGCGCCCGCAACGTGCTTGCAGGGACCATCACCTCATTGCAGCAGCGCGGCGTTACCGTAATCGCAAAAGTGGATTGCGGCGCCGAATTCGAAGTGCATCTCACACCCGGAGCGCGACAGTCGCTTCAACTGGAGCCCGGCTCGCAGGTGTGGCTGGTGGTGAAGACGTACTCGTGCCACGTTCTGCAAAACAGTGGGTAGTGGCTAGTGGATAGTGTCGAGAGCCACGGATGTTGCACCCATGCTTCAGGGCCCATTGACCGCCCTCGGACCTTACTACCCACGATCCACTGATGACGTTCATTCCTCACATTGTGGAGTGACCGCGCTCACTGCGTTCCGGTACGCAGAGTCCATACTGGAGATGTTAAGGCTGCTGTGAGCCCATCATGGGATCGGCCCATGCCGCAAGCGAAGCCCGGCTGGTGGCCCTCGGTGTAAGGGCCCTGCCGCGCGGGTTTCGCAGCTCGCAGCACGTCCGCATCGGAGGTGTGAGACAATGCCGACCGTTATGGAACCCAAAGTCAACGAGGACGAGAAATCGCAACCCGTAACTCCCAGCACAGAACCCGAACTTTTCGCCGCTGAAATTGAGATGGAGAACAAGAGCTCCGGCTTCCTGCCCCTCGTGTTTATTTTCGGGCTGGTGCTCGTCGTGGGCGGGGCCATTTTCTATTTTGTTAAGGGCGCTCGCGATGTGCTGACCGTTCCCGTCGCGACCACCGCGATCAACAAGATCCTGGACGCGCAAGGGCCGGCCACAGTGCGGTTCAGCACCGGCACCGTGGTATCGAGCCTGAACGAGAAGCCGATGGACCCGCACTACAAGCTGCTGGCCAAGGCCGGGATCATCACCACCAAACCGAAGGGCTACAACACGCTGATTGTTGCCCTCAATCCCGCCGGGGAGAACGTTTTTGGCCAGATCAATGGTGTGCAGAAAGTCACCAATCCTGACAAGACTGTCACCTACGTCGTCCCGCTGGCAGAGCGCAAGCTGGTCGAGGTGAACAAAGTCACGATGATCCGGCCGCATCTGGCGCAGGTGAACTACACCTGGAAGTGGGCGCCCAACCGGCTGGGCAACGAGTTTGACGCCTCCGGCAGTCTGGTCAAGAGCTTCGCCACCTGGGACCGCGCGACGCTGATCAAGACGTACGGCGTCGATTTTTACGGCGCAGCGCCGACCAAGGCCAGCATCGTCCTGATGGAAGGTAACGACGGGAGCTGGAAGCCATACACGGGCGACTAGCTCAGGGGCCTCGACACCCGCGCCTGTCTTGCAAAGCCTTCGGGGCTTGTGACCGATGGTTAGGAGACCGAGAATTACTCGAAGGGAGGAGCTTAGCTTCTCCCTTTCGACTTTTGCAGAGCTGATGTGTCGCTGACCCGAATTTGTCCTTGCCGAATCCTACGTTCGGCTGCATAATAACTATGTTCGCTTTTTCTTCGTACAGCAAGGAACCGCAGTGGGCCGTAACGGACAGCACGTTTTCACGCCAACAGAACAGCAGCGGCTGGCCATTGAGCATGTCCACGGGCCCATGCTGGTGGTAGCGGGCGCAGGGACCGGCAAGACCACCGTACTGTCGCAGCGCATCGCGCGGCTAATCAACACCGGGGCGGCGAAGCCCGATGAGATTCTCGCTGTCACCTACACACGCAATGGCTCGGCCAAGCTGATCGAGCAGGTTGGCGGCATTCTTTACCCAGATCTTGACCGGGAACGCGCGGCGGCAAAGCTGCTCTCCAGCGGTTTGCAGGCTCACACCTTTCACGCGTACTGCTTCTCGCTATTGCACGAGGCGGGAATCAAATTTGCGCTGCTCGACGATCAGGACCTGTTCGTTCTCCTGCGCCGCCGCATAGCCGAGATGAAACTCGAGCACTTCATCAAGGCCGCCGATCCTGGCAAGTTTCTGAACGAGCTGCTGGAATTCTTCCGCCGTTGCCACGACGAGCTGCGCACGCCGGATGATTACGATGCTTACCTCGCACAGCTCGAGCGTAAAGAAATTCCACTGCAACGGGTGGCGAAGTCGAGAGACGCCGAAGCGATGCAGCACGAAGAGGTACTCGGCCGCTGTCGCGAGATCGCGCGCGCCTTCCGTTACACCGAAGATCTGCTGAAGCAGGAGGGCCTCGGGACATTCGGGCACATCATCACTCGCGCCGTTGAAATGCTTGGCCGCCGGCAGTCCGTGCTGCAGAGTGCGCAGAAGCACGCGCGCTTCATTCTGATCGACGAGTTTCAGGACTCGAACGTTGCACAGATCCAACTCGCGAAATTGCTCGCGGGAGATGCGGCCAACGTCTTCGCCGTCGGCGATCCCGATCAGGCGATCTATCGTTTTCGCGGCGCAACCAGCGGGGCCTTCGACCAGTTCCTGCGGACCTTCGGCCCGGAGCGAGTGAAGCGCGTGACCATGTCGGAAAACCGGCGCTCGACTCCGCCGATTCTGCGCTGCGCTTACCAGGCGATCCAGTGCAATCCCGAGGTCGGCAGCAAGGAGTTGCAGGATGGAGGCTGGCCGCGGCAGCCGCTCACCTGCGCCCGGCTGAAGGACGAAAAGAGCCTGGCGAAAGCTTCGGCGGTGCATGCCGTCATCCACAACAAGCACGAGGAGCCTGCGTTCATCGCCGACACAATCGAAGCCGTACGCGAGCGACGGTCAACGACGCCGTATCGCGACTTTGCAGTGCTGTACCGCAACCACGCGCATCGCAAGGAAGTGGCCGATGAGCTTCGCCGCCGCGATATTCCTGTACAAGTCAAAGGGGCTGATCTCTTCGACACTCCGGAAGTCCGCGACGCGATGGCCGTGTTCCGCATCATGGACGCCTCCGATCCGGTCGCCTTGTTCCGCGTCGCCGCTTTGCCGCAGTTCAGTGTTGACCCCGAGCGCTTCCGCGCTGAGCTCGCGCTGGCAGGCAGGAATGCGTCGGTCGAGTCGGTGCTGGAAAAAGTTCCCGGCGGATTTGCCGTGATGGAGGCGGTCCGCGAAGCGCGGCACGATCTTGCCAACGGACACGGCATGTTACCGGCCGCGATCAGGATCGCGCGGAGCTCATTCCAACTCGGAGACTCCTTTCCGCTGCGGCGCCTCCAGGAATTTGCCGCCGACTGGGGCAGCAAGCCAAAGCAAATAGCTGGCGATGGCACGTTGCGTGAGCTTCTCGAGTACGTAGCGCTCTTCCAGGAAGCGGACGGTTCTTTGTCAGAAGACAGTACGGACGACGATCCCGTGGCGGCGCTGGCTCCGAGGGACGTCACTAGAGAGCTGCAAGATGCGGTGCAATTGATGACGGTGCACGCAGCCAAGGGTTTGGAGTTCCCCTGCGTTTTCGTGTTGCGCGTCGTTTCGCCATCGTTTCCCAGTCCTTATAAGGAAGCGCTGGTCGAGTTTCCGCAACAGCTTCGCAGCAAGGACACGGCAGTCGAAGAAGCACCCAAGATCCTGCATCAAGAGGAAGAGCGTCGGCTGTTTTATGTTGCGCTCACCCGCGCCATGAACGAGTTGTACATCTGCGGACAGTTCGGGCGCGGCCAGGATCCAACTCCGGCCGGCTACGTGCGTGAGCTGCTGGGGAAAAAGAACACGGCGCTTCGCGACGCCATTGAATGTCGGCAGTTGTCGCAGGGCACGATGATCGAAAGAATGCATGCTGCGGCGGAGCCACTGCCTCTGGTCTCGCAGTGGGTACAACTGCCGCCGCGCGCCGATGCAGGACTAAGGACGTTGAGCGCCAGCGCCATCGACCAATACGAGCGCTGCCCGCTGGCCTACAAGTTGAGTCGCGATTGGCGAATTCCGGAGGAACCCGCAGCCCGCATGCAGTTCGGCGCCGCCATGCACCTCGCCCTCAAGGCATATTTCGACGGAGTGCGCGCCGGGCGGACGCCCGATGAAGAAACCGTCATTGCTAGCTTCCTCGACGAATTCGCGAAGACGAAAATCGAAGAAGACATTCAGCGCGAACTCTACGAAAAAGAGGGACGCGATCAGCTCACGCGGTTCCTGCGTTCTCCCCTGGCAAAGCCGGGTGGCGAAATCCTGCACACGGAGAACAATTTTTCCTTCGCGATCGGCGAAACCAAGGTGCGGTCGAAGATGGACCGCCTCGACCGCATTGGCAACAACGACGTCGCGGTCGTTGATTACAAGACTGGAAAGCCCAAAACGCAGGAGGATGCCGACGACAGCCTGCAGCTTTCGATTTATGCACTGGCCGCGCGGCACATGGGTTTCACGGCAGCGTCGCTAGTCTTCATCAGTCTGGGGAATTGCACTGCGGTGGCGTCGTCGCGCACCCCGGTACAGTTGAAAAAGGCCGAGAACAAGGTGGTTGAGGTCGCAACCAAAATTGCAGCGGGCGACTTCGAACCCAAGCCTGGCATGCTGTGTAACGGTTGCTCGTATCACAGCATCTGCCCGGCGCACGAGCGGGCCTGAGCGGCGCCTGGGCCCGCAGCCGAAATCCCGCGCATCAGCGATCTGATTGCCCGTCAACATTGGACACAAAAAAGCGAAGGGGACGCTTGCGCGCCCCCTTGTTCGGTCGAAGACCAGTTATCTCTTCTTTTTCTTCGCGGTCTTCTTTGCAGCCTTTTTCTTCGTTGCCATTGTTTCTATTCTCCCTTCCATTTTTCATGGATCATTGCGACATCACATCATCGCAATTTGTTCTTTGTATATTGTCATTGGAAAAAATAGTCAAGAGAAAAACGCGCACCAATATCCGGATGTGAGTGGCGCGTGCGACTGTCGGGTGCGTCCTCGCCGGATAAATTTTCTCGCGCTGGCTGCATCGAGATCACCTCATCAACTCTTACGCATGCACGGGACCCTTATGAACACTGGCGATTTCAGCATCCGCGGAAACGGAGGCGCTCGATGAATCGTGCCTGCATGCGCCATCATCCCTGGAAGAAGCTCGTGCGGCGCAATTAGCGCATCCGAAAAAAATAATTCAAAAAGTCTCGCTCGCGGGCGGGCGAGTCACGTATTTTCTCCCGCGAGCACCGTGGGCCGCCGGACATTTAACATGAAACGAAGGAGGCGCCGATGAAGCGAGTTCTAGTGGCGACGTCGAATCCCGGCAAGCTGCGTGACCTCGTCGGAGCGGCCGCGGTTCACAGCGTGAGCATCGAGCCGCTGCCCGGCTTCGGGGCACTGCCGCCGGTGATCGAGGACGGCGCGACCTTTGAATCCAACGCGCGCAAGAAGGCCGAGCACTACAGCAAGTACTCCGCAGGCGAGTTGGTCATCGCCGACGACTCAGGACTCGAAGTTGACGCGCTGGGCGGCGCGCCCGGTGTGCGGTCGGCGCGTTACGCCGCCGATGAGCACTCCGCGGCCGCCGAGGAACGCCGGGGTGGCGCTCCCCGGGATGGCGATGCGCCGGAGGACGCACCCAATTCCGGCGACGAGGCCAACAATGCGCGCTTGTTGCGCGAACTTCACGAGGTTCCGGACGAGCACCGCACCGGCCGTTTCGTCTGCGTGATCGCGGTGGCGCGCAATGGACACACGCTGGCGGCGTTTCACGGCCGCGCTGAAGGTCTCATTCTGCGCGCGCCGCGCGGCGGCAACGGCTTCGGCTACGATCCACTCTTCTACTTCCCCGAGATCGGCAAGACCTTCGCCGAACTCACGGCCGAGGAGAAGGCCCGCTACAGCCATCGCGGCGCCGCGTTTCGCAAGTTCCTCCAATGGGAGGACGAAAGCCAGGAGCGCCATCCCCACGCGGGCCAGTGAACCCATCTCAAATAGGCCGGCGAAGTCTCTTCCGGATCGCGAGCAAGTCGCTGGCTCGCAGCCAGTATCTTGATGCGGCGCAACTCGAGATCGGGGAGCCGGATGGACAGCCTCTTAAGCTGGAGGCTTGGAGGCTTGTTAACTTACATTCTTGGAGCTATGGAGGCATGTTAACACTAACTTGGAGGGCAAGAAAGGCCGATTTTGGCATTTTTCTGCAGCTAAATCCTTATTTAACTATATTTTACACATAAGTCTAACGGAATCTATATTCTGCAGGCGATTTTTGTCCAAGTTATTGATCCTGCACAGAGCGTCGGAGGGGAGGTCTAACCCAGTTGTAAGTTGCCAGTAGTCAGTCATCAGTGAGCCGCAGAAGTGAATAAGTCTCAGTTGGTTTTGGGGCGCGACCGCTAAAAGCCGCGCCCGTGAGTTATTCAGAGGCGAGTTTGAGGTTTGCGTGAAGCCAGACTTGCGCTTCGTATTCGCACTTCCGGGAGCAGAACGTCTGCCCATCGCGTGCCCGACTCGTGCTCTTCAGGTATTGGGAATAGCACCAGACACAGACTGCCGTGGAAGTGGCTGCGTCATATTGGTTTGGTTGCATGTCCTCTCCAATGGAAAGCCACAATAGGACAAGTCGCCGACAAACGCAATCGGCAAAATCGTGGAATCGGTACGATTAAGGTTCGTGGAACGGAAGTGGTGAGGCTAGATGCGCTCAGGTGCCAGTACGTCGCGAACTGATTCGCGCTTGCGTATCAGTCGCCAACGCAAGCCCTCGACGAGCACTTCAGCGGGTCGCGGCCGCGTATTGTAATTCGACGCGAGCGCCATTCCATAAGCTCCAGCGTCGAGAATAGCCACCAAGTCGCCTTCGTCAAGCCTGCGTATTTCGCGGTCGCGGGCGAAGAAGTCTCCCGTCTCGCAGATGGGTCCGACGACATCGACAGTCTCTGTTGCTCCGCCGTCGTTCCGCAGCACGACGGGAACAATCTCATGGTACGCGCCATACAGCGAAGGCCGGAGCAGGTCGTTCATAGCTGCGTCCACCACGACAAACTGCTTGCCGTCGTTGCGCTTGCGATAGACGGCGCGAGTAATCAGCAACCCCGCAGGACCGATGATTGCGCGGCCCGGTTCCAGCAGGAGATGGATCGCGAGACCCTTCAACGGCCCCAGCAGCGACTTCGCATATTGCTTCGCCGCTGTGAAGAATTCCATCTGCGGACTTTGCTCGTAGGAGATGCCGAGCCCTCCACCGGCATCGACGTAGCGAATGCCATGTCCCTCCGCGCGCAGCGAGCGGACCAGGGAAGCCACACGATCCATGGCTTCTCGGAAGGGCTCCACATCCGTAATCTGCGATCCGATGTGAACGCTGACACCTGCAGCCTTGAGTCGCTGGGATTCCGAGCCGCGGCGATAGAGGGCGAGCGCATCGCGCCAGGGGACACCGAACTTGTGCTCGTGCAAGCCTGTGGAGATGTAAGGATGGGTTTCGGTTGTGACATCCGGGTTGACGCGCACCGCGAATTGCGCTGTCTTGCGAAGATGAGTGGCGCGCGCTGCGAGCAACTCCAATTCGCTCGCGCTTTCTACGTTAAACAGCAGAATACCGGTTCCGAGCGCGAGATCGATTTCTTCGGCCAGCTTGCCGACTCCGGAGAAAACCACCTTCTGTGCAGCCTTGCGGCTGATCCCCCGCACTCGTTGGAGCTCTCCGCCGGAAACGATATCGAATCCTGCACCAAGCCGCGCGAGCATGCGCAGAATCGAAAGGTTGGAGTTCGCCTTTACCGAATAGCAGATGGTGTGCTCGCAGCCGCGAAAAGCCTTGTCAAACTCCTGGTAGCGGCCGGCGATCGTCGAACCGGAATACACGTAAAGCGGAGTGCCATACAGCTTGGCCAGCTTGGTGAGCGGAACGGCGTCGGCGCACATCTGCACGGCAAACTTTTGGAAAAGTCCCTTGTCGCGGCGGTAAGTGAATGCGGGAGGTCGCTCCGGCGGACGTTCGGCTTTCACTTCTTGGCGGACGTTCCTTTCACCTTGATGGCAACGATCGTCTGATCATCAAAGGCCTCGACCCCGTCGGCGTGGCCCGAAACAGCGGTGAAGATGGTGTCGACCAACTCCTCGGCGCTTCGATGTGCCTTTTCGCGGACGATCTTCTCCAGACGCTGGCGCCCGAACATCTCGCCCATGGAACTCGTAGCGTCGAGAATTCCATCGCTGAAAAAAAGAAAGATGTCGCCCGGGTGCCCGCGCAGGTTCAGCTCATCATAGGTCGCATTGTTGAACAGCCCGATTGGCAGACCGGTGGCTTGGATCGCTTCGATCTTTCCATCGTGGCAGTGAATCGGGCGCGGTAATCCGGAGTTTGCGATCTGGAACAGTTGCTGATTGTCGTCCCAGATGGCGTAAATCATGGAGACGTACTGCCCTTCGATCGGCCGTTCCGAAAGCGACAGATTGATCGCCTCTAACATGCCCGCTGCGCTGGGTTCTTCGTTGGCATGCGAACGAGCGATCCCGCTTACCAGGGCTGCGTAAATGGCCGCTGGCGCGCCTTTGCCGCTTACATCTCCAATCGCGATGCCGGTCACGCCTTGGCCGCTGTACTTCAGAAAGTCGTAAAGGTCTCCACCGACCTGACGAGCCGGAGCGAAGCGCGAGGCCACTTCAGCGTTGCGAAGAACGGGCACTTTTGGCGGCAGCAATCGAAATTGAAGTTCGCGCGCCAAGGCGAGATCCTGCTCCAGGCGTTGTTCCTGGCGTGCGATCTGCTCGTACAGCGTGGCGTTCTCAATCGCGATTGCCACCTGGGCAGCCAGGGTGGTCATGATGCGAACGTGGTCCTCGGTGAAGTAGCCGCGGCGCGTGTGCTCGATATCGAGAACGCCGATCACCTTGTCCTTGTAGATCAGCGGGATGCAGAGCTCTGAGCGAGTTTCAGGGTTCGCCGCGATGTAGCGAGGATCTTTGCTGACGTCGGGGACGAGCACGGCCTGCCCATGTTGAGCGGCGTAGCCGACCACCCCGACGCCCAGTGGGATCTCGTGCTTGAGCTGGACGTTCTCCTTGAAGCGCAAAGAAAAGCGATGCTGCAAGAGGCTTCCCGTCTTGTCGAGCAGCAGGATGGAGAACATCTGGTAGTCGATGATGCGGGTCACCAGGTCCGCAATCCGCTTCAGCAGCTCATCGACGTTCAGAATCGAGGTCAACTCGCGACTGATCTCGGTGAGCAGCGTGAGTTGCCGCGCTTGCCGTGAGACGCGCGTGTACAAGCGCGCGTTCTCGATGCCTGCCGCGATGCGCGAGGCGAACAGACTCAGTAGACGCTTGTGTTCTTCGGTGAACGCTCCCGGTTGTGCCGCTTCGACGTCAATGACCCCTATGACCTTGTTCTTCGCGATGAGCGGCACCGCCAGCTCGGAACGCACACCCGGCGCAGAGTTGATGAAGTTCTCCTCGGACGCAACATCATTGACCAGCACCGCCTGCCTTGTCTGCACGGCACGTCCGGTGACGCCCTGCCCAACTTTGATGCGGATGCGCTCTGCGACCTCAGGCGGATGGCCGACCTGAAAGCGCACTCGCAGTTCCTTCGTTTTCTCGTTCAGCAGCAGGATGGCGAAGATTTCGTAGTCGATGAACCGCCTGAGCATCTCGGCTATGCGCTGCAGCAAAGTGTTCAAATCGAGGGTGGTGTTGACCGCATCGGCGACCTCCAGCAGATAGCTGTCGAGCCTGGAAGACACTAAGGGCTGTTGGCTAGGGGAAGACATTATGCTGGAATTCTTAGTCACCATCATAACAGCCGCGTCGCCTTGCAAATGCGCTTCCGGAGCGCATCCTGAGCATGTGAAACAGCTTCTTGCACGGCGCGGAGGACACGCGCAACAAGCAAGGGAGCATGGTAACACTGCGACTCTTCTCGTGGACGATTCTCGCGGCCTGTCTGCAAGTTGCGGCGCAGCGGGGCAGCTACTAGAATTCTCCCCGTCCAAAGGAGAGACGGAGCATGCCGTTACCGGAGTTCAAGCAACTTGTGGACGAGGCAAAATCTCAAATCAACGAGATTGGTCCAAACGATCTCAGGCGTATGCAGCAATCGGGTGAGGATTTCACGCTGATTGACGTGCGCGAACGTGATGAACAGGCGAAAGGCACCATTCCCGGCGCCATTAAGCTGCCGCGCGGCATTCTGGAAGTGAACATCGACCAGATTACGAGCGACAAGGACCGCAAGCTGGTACTGTATTGCGGGGGAGGCAGCCGCTCGGCGTTGGCTGCGCTCAATCTCAAGAAGATGGGCTTTCGCAATGTGTTGTCACTCGCCGGCGGTTATCGCGGTTGGCACGAAGGCGACACCCACTGACTCATCCTCTCATTAATTTCAGCTCTGCGAACTCGAGGGAACAATGAATCTGCAAGGAAACCGTATTACGTGGCTGGGCCACTCGACGTTCCGCCTTGAAACCAAAGATGGAGCAACCGTATATGTGGATCCGTGGGTCATGGGCAATCCAATGTGCCCTGACAGCGAGAAGCAGGTGGGGAAGGCCGACGCGCTCATCTGCACCCACGGTCACTTCGACCACATCGGCGACGCGGTTGCAATCGCCAGGCAGCACAATCCCATGGTCGTCGGCATCTTCGAACTCTGCGCCTGGATGGAAAGAAAGGGCGCCAAGCAGATCGCTCCCATGAATAAAGGCGGCACGCAAACGGTCGCCGGAATCAAGATCACGATGACACACGCAGTGCATTCCTGCGGCATCCAGGATGACGATGGCAGCATCGTGTACGGCGGAGAAGCCTGCGGCTACGTGCTCGAGTTGCCGGGTGGCGTGAAGCTCTACCACGCTGGCGATACCGCTGTGTTCGGCGACATGCAGATCATCCGCGAGCTGTACTTGCCCGAGCTCGCCATGCTGCCCATCGGCGACCACTTCACTATGAGCCCGCGCGAGGCCGCGTATGCCTGCAAGCTGCTGCAGCCGAAAACCGTCATTCCGATGCACTTCGGCACATTTCCGGTGCTGGTCGGGACGCCGGATGAGCTGAAGAAATTGCTCGGCCCCGGCGGGCCCGAAGTGCTGCAGATAAAGCCGGGCCAGACGCTGAGCTGAGGTCGCGCAATGCCAATCGCCGATGAACGCGTCGAGAATTACCTCTACGCCATGCTCCCTGAGCGCGAGCCCGTCCTCCAGGAGATGGAGCGGCAGGCGAAGGAGCGCAAAATCCCGATCGTCGGGCCGGCGGTCGGTCGCCTTTTCTATCAATACGCGCGCTTGCTCAACGCGAGGACAATCTTCGAAATGGGCTCGGCGATCGGCTACTCCACAATTTGGTGGGCCAAAGCCGTCGGCGAAGGCGGCAAAGTCCATTACACCGACGGCAGCCGCAAGAACGCTGACGAAGCGCGTCGCTATTTCCAGCAGGCTGGTGTCGCGGATCGCATCCAGGTCCACATCGGCGATGCGCTCGAAATCCTCTCCGAACGCAAAGAGCAGTTCGACATCCTCTTCAACGACGTAGACAAGCACGATTATCCGCGCGTCTTCCAAATGGCTGCGGCGCGCGTGCGCAAAGGCGGGCTCTTCATCACCGATAACGCGCTCTGGCACGGCGATGTGGCCTACGCAGCAGGCAATCCCGAGCTCGCGAAACGCGCCGAGCCCGACCGCTACACTAAAGGAGTCGTGGAGCTGAACCGCCTGCTGTACGATTCCAAAGACTGGTACACAACCATTGTCCCGCTGCGTGACGGAGTGGCTGTGGCGATGAGAGTTTAGCTTCCATGCCCGAGGCCACACACTTCGACATCCTTGCCATTGCCGCCCACCGCGACGATGTCGAGCAAACCTGTGGTGGCACGCTGCTCAAAATGGCTGAGCGCGGACGCCGCACTGCCATTCTCGACCTCACGCAGGGCGAGATGGGCACCCGCGGCACCGTCGAGGAGCGCGCCCGCGAGGCCGAGGAGGCGGCGCGCACTCTCAAAGTCAGTTGGCGGCGCGCGCTCGACATTCCCGACGGCCGCGTCGAGAACACCTTCGAGAATCGCGTCAAGGTGGCGCGCGAGATTCGCGAACTGCGCCCGCGCGTGCTGATTCTTCCCTACTGGCAGGCGCGACATCCCGACCACGCCACGGCTTCCCTGCTCGGCTACGAAGCTGCGTTCGTCGCCGGGTTGGCCAAGCTCGACCTCGGCGCCCCGCCCTACCGTCCGTACAAGATCATCTATGCCAGCCTGTACGCCGACGTGCGCCCGACGTTCGTGGTGGACATCTCCGGGCAGTTTGACACCCGCTTTGCCGCGTTGATGGCCTACCGCTCGCAGTATCAGGACCAGTCGGTGGGAAGCGGCTTGTTCCCGCGCGAAGCGGAAATCCGTGAGCGCGTGGCCGCGATGGCCGGCTTCTACGGCCTGCTCGCCGGAGTCCGGTACGCCGAGCCTTTCATGCAGAAGGAAGTCGGACTGGTGGACGATCTGCTGGCGATACCTGTGCAGTCGGTCTGACCCCGGGTTCCGTTTCTTGACAGCCGGGGGCTGGCCTCCTACAGTTCCTTTCGCCGAATTTCGTCGCCCTCGAAAGTCGGAATCTTGAAGTTCAGTGAAGGAGGCACGATGTCAGCGAAGCCCGTTGTGAAGTCCTTGTTTATCCTCGCCTTTGTGTGGTGCGTAGCGATCGCGTTGGCGCAGCAGCAGACGGCCAACTCCAACCTTACACCGTACGGTCCGCCGGTGAATCTTGAAACCGCGAAGAAGGCGGCTGCAGCAGCCCTCGCCGAAACTCGCAAGAACAACTGGAACATGGCGGTGGCAGTTGTCGATCCTGGCGGCAACCTCGTCTATTACGAAAAGATGGACAATACCCAGCTCGGCAGCGCTAAGGTGTCGGTGAACAAGGCCCGGTCGGCTGCGCTGTTCAAACGCCCCACCAAGGCTTTTCAGGATGCGTTGGCTGGAGGTGGCGCCGGTCTCCGCATCCTCGGGCTGGAAGGAGCAGTGCCGGTTGAGGGCGGTATCCCGCTGATCGAGGACGGCAAGATCATTGGCGGTATCGGTCTTTCGGGAGATACCAGCGAGCATGACGCCCAATGCGCCAAAGCGGGCGCCGATGCCGTGCAGAAGCCGTGACCGCTGACATAGTTACGCTGGCCAGCGTAGCTGCGAGGGCAGGAGAGTGCTAACACCACTTGTCAATATTGCGATGATGAGGCGGGACGCGACACCGTCAGCCCTGTCAGCCACTACAGAAGCAGAAGAACTGCGCGTCGTTTGGCTTATTTCTTGCGCTCCACCAAGAAACGCGCTATCTCACGCAGGGTTGCGGCGCGATCACCGAATTGGTCGAGGGCAGAGTCGGCCTGGGCGACGAGTTCATCGGCCTTCTTAATCGACTCGTCAATTCCGAACAGCGCGGGGTAGGTCACCTTGTCGTGAGCGGTGTCTTTGCCGGCGGTCTTGCCTAACTGCTCCGAGGTCTGGGTGACGTCGAGCACATCGTCCACAATTTGAAACGCCAGCCCGATGTTCTCGCCGAAGCTGCGTAGGCCTGCGATTTGCGCCTCGGTCCCGCCCGCGTACATTCCGCCGGTGACCACGCTGGCGGTGAGCAGCGCGCCCGTTTTGGAGCGATGGATGTACTCCAGCGTCTGCGCGTCGGCAGCGGTGTGTTCGGCCTCGAGGTCCATCACCTGACCGCCGATCATGCCGCCAACGCTGCCGGTGGCGTGCGCAATCTCGGCGATGATGGCCACGCGCGCCTCGGCCGGGCACTGCAAACGGGCCAGCACCTCATAGGCGTAGGTTTGCAGCGCATCGCCGGCGAGGATAGCCGTGGCCTCGCCGAACGCCTTGTGGCAGGTGGGACGCCCACGACGCAGGTCGTCGTTGTCGAGCGCGGGCAGGTCGTCGTGGATGAGCGAGTAGGTGTGCAGCATCTCCAGTGCCGCGCCGAGGTCCTCGATGCCGGTGGGGACGCAGCCCTCGACCATCTGCGCGGCTTCCATGCACAGGATGGGCCGCAAACGCTTGCCTCCGGCGAAGACGCTGTGCCGCATGGCCGCGTGAATCGAGGACGGATACTGCGTGGGGAGCGGCAGCAGGCGTTCCAGCGCGGCGTCGGTGAGGATGCGGCCTTCTTCGAGTGTGTCCTTTAGCATGAAGAGGCAGTATAACAATGCGAACAGCAGCGACCGCTTCCGCCACGTTATCGGGTGCGTCATAATAGTCGCTTGCTCCGAGCTAAAGGACCGAAAACATGGCTATCAATCAAATCACCGAAATTTTGCCCGCGACGCGCATGGCGAATGTCCGTTATGCCATCCGGGATCTGGCTGTGGTGGCCGACGAGATGACGCGCGAAGGGCACAAAATCCTCTACCTGAACATCGGCGATCCCTGTAAGTACGACTTCCCGACACCGCCGCACATGATTGAGGCTGTGCTCAAGGCCATGGTGGACGGACATAATGGTTACGCTGACTCTCTGGGCATCAAGCCCGCGATTGACGCCATCCATCGGGAGGCTGAGAGCAAGGGCTTCCGCGACATCCAGAGCATCTTCATCGGATACGGCAGCGGCGAAGTTATTGACAGTTGCATTACCGCGCTTCTGAACCCCGGAGACAACGTGCTGACGCCGAGGCCGGAGTATCCGCTTTATGGCGCGATCATGGGCAAGCTGGACTGCCCAGTAAACGCCTACGATCTCGACGAGGCCAACGACTGGCAGCCGGATGTCGCCGACATCGAGCTGAAAATCAACTCGCGCACGAGGGCGATTCTGCTGATCAACCCCAACAATCCGACCGGCGCCGTCTATTCGAAGCAGACTCTGGAAAAAATTCTCGAGCTCGCGCGGCGGCACGGCCTGGTTATTCTCGCCGATGAGATTTACGAGAAGCTCATTTTCGATCCGCACGAGAAGCACATCTCGATTGCGACGCTGGCCACAGATGTTCCCATCGTGACCTTCAACGGACTCTCGAAGGCTTACCTGGTGCCAGGCTGGCGCATCGGGTGGGCGATTGCGACTGGCCCACGCGAAATCCTGCACCCCTACATGGAAGCCGTGCACCGGCTGTTGCGCGCGCGCTTGTCGGCGCCTCATCCCTTTCAGCACGCGATTCGCACGGCGCTGGGAGGCCCACAGGACCACCTTGTCGAAGTCCTCCGAAAATTGAAGCGCCGCGCCGACATCACCATCGACTGGGCAAAGCGCACGCCGCGGGTGAAGCTGGTCGCGCCGAAGGGCGCGTTCTATGCACATCCGACGTTGGAGATTCCTGAAGACGATCTCACCTTCGTCACCGACCTGCTCAAGCAGAAGCACGTGCTGGTGGTACACGGCTCCGGCTTCGGCGAGAAGCCCGGCACGCGCCACATCCGCATCGTCTTTCTCCCGCAGGAACCGGTGCTGAGCGCGGCGTACGAGACGATGACTGACTTTATGCGGGAGCGGTACAAATAAACCTTAGCCGCGGATTTCCGGATGAACACGGATTCTTTTCTGAGTAAGAGATTTCTCGATCTGTGTGATCCGTGTTTATCCGTGGTTTCTGCTTGATTTTTCACAATGGTTGATATTCACTGCCACATTCTTCCCGGCATCGACGACGGCTCCAAGACCTGGGAGATGACTGCCGAAATGTGCCGTGTGGCAGTGCAGGACGGCATTACCCACATCGTCGCCACGCCCCATTCCAATGACATGTTCGACTACGACCGCGACCGCTACACGGACATGCTTGGGCAACTTCGTGACGTGAGCGACAGCAAGCTGACCTTCAGCCTGGGTTGCGACTTCCACTTCTCCTACGACAACATCCGTGATGCGCTCGCTCATCCGCGGCGATACACGATCGGCGAGTCGCAATATCTGCTCATCGAGTTCAACAACTACAGCATTCCGCCGAGCGTGAAGCGGGACCTGTTCTCCATCTCCAGCAGCGGAATGGTTCCCATCATCACGCACCCCGAGCGCAATCCGATTTTGCTGCGAAGGCACGAGTTGGTGCCGGAAATGGTCGAGCAAGGCTGCCTGGTGCAGGTCACCGCTAATTCGCTGACGGGATTCTGGGGCAGCCGCCCGAGGAAGATGGCGGAGTGGTTGCTCAAGCAAGCAGCGATCCACGTCATTGCCAGCGACGCGCACGATCCCGAGCGCCGCAAGCCGGCGCTGTCTGAAGCTCGCGACGTGGTCGCGGACTTAGCGGGCGAGGAAATCGCTGACGCGCTGGTCACGCACAATCCCACCGCAATTGTGGACGGCAAAAGCCTGCCTTACCAATCGGTGCACCGAGTGTGATTAGGGCTTCGATTGTTGGTACCCCCTCCCCCTATCCCCCACCGGTTCTTTAGAATCATGGGGTTAGGAAGATTCCACCCGCAAATTCTTGAGCCCAAAGAGTTTGCAGGCAAGCTCATGGTTCTAAATGACTTACGCACATAAGAGTCGCACACCACACTCTTGGTACCCCCTCCCCCCATCCTCACGCAAAATATTGAAAACAAGGAACAAGAAAAAAACTTTCCTTGCAAAATATTCCATCCGAAGAAGTTATAGGCAAAATATCAAATTATAAGCACTTTAGCTCCCATTGGGAGGGATGGGTCGTCCGTTTCGGGAAAGCAGCACAGTTGCTCTGTGCCGAAACCTGACGGCTGGCAGTCGTTCTGGTTGTCAAAGAACTGAAGCCTCGCTCGACCAACTTTACTTACGGCTGGCATTGGGCACTCGATCCAACGCGCGAAGATAGCACATTTCAGCTATCAATGCAAGCCACTAAGGTGCTTGTATCGTTAGCACATGATATGTCCGGTTGAGATAGCACGTGATATGTCCGTTTTGCGGGCGGCGAGAGTAAGAGACCATGGGGGACATGGATTCTTACTCGAAGGCCGCAGTGGAGCGGGCGATGAAAGTGCAGGAAGTGATTTTGCGCGCTATGGCGAAGAAGATCATCTGGT
>Ga0181532_10000172_pt1 | contig 65359 bp, 51 predicted proteins | sample PEATcosm2014_Bin_33_FD_119768 | JGI IMG/M metagenome (GOLD analysis project Ga0181532, IMG submission 119768) | Peatland microbial communities from MTU Mesocosm Facility, Houghton, MI, USA - PEATcosm2014_Bin11_30_metaG | ecosystem: Environmental > Terrestrial > Soil > Wetlands > Peat | place... | reverse complement strand
GCACTTGCGACCCCGTTCGTCGCTTTCGACGCTCTCAACCCCGCGACGCTCTTATTGAGGATTGCATAGCATCAGTGGCTCGGAATCTCACCTGAGACTATAAGACCACCTGAACTGTTACGAGGGCGCATCCCAGCCAGCGGACGACGCTTGACGTAGCCCTGATCCTCGCCAATCACCGCGATCCGCTCCTGTCAGTTTTAGTGGCGAGCGGACCTTTCCTGAAAGACAAATCGTTTGCTCTGGTGGAACCCCAAATCCGGGTGGCCCGAACACTTTCGCTAGCTGCTTAGCCTGGCGTCGCCACTTCCCGGACGAGATGCGGGTCGCGGAAACTCGCGTCGTCAACCGTGCTCTGCGCAAGGCCTACGGGATCGGCATCTGCTCAGTCGAAGAGATTGGGTCCATCGCTGAACCGCCCCAAGCAGATCAAGAGCGGAAGAAGCTGCCTCCCCAACCGTTCAACGGAAATCGCCGACTTACGGTTCGCGATCGGCCCTGCCAAGTCATCCGCCAACTTCAGCTCGATCCCACCTGGTCAAGGCTTACGCCACCGATTTCTGCGGCGTGGAAGCTCTTCGCGATGCTACCCGCGAACAAGTGGAAGCCTTCGTCGTCCACCTGGCTGACTGGGCTGAGAAAGACCGTAATGCCCTGTTTTGCCAGCTCAACAGCTATCTCGGCCAGAAACTAAGGTGCCGCATGAAACGCCAAATCACCGGCCTGCATGCCGCCGATCGCTGCGCTGCCGACCAGATCCCCGTCGGTGTCTTCCTGGTCCGGGTGCAACGAGTCCGCTTCCAGCGGCAGGCCCAAAAAACCTACTTCACCCTGTCTCTGGCCATTCTTGAGCCCGTCCGGTTTTCTGGCCACATCCTGTCGAGCCGGCTCTATTGCAGCCCGAAAGCCCTCTGGCTGAACTGGTTCTTGCGCGACTTCGGCTAAGACACCGAACTCCTCGGCCGCGACGAAGTCGACGAGACCCAGCTCGTGGGTCTGAAGGGCGTGGTCAAGATCAGCCACATTGTCTTCAACGGCGCCTCCCTGCTCCGGCTCGACGGCTTTGCTCCCGACGGCCGTTGGGAAGAACTCTCGCCAGCGAATCTGGACAATCCCCAGGTGGCCTGATGACCTACAGCTACACCCAGATCAGCCAGTACCTCACCTGCCCGCGGCGCTATCGGCATCGCTATCTCGATGGCTGGAAGGAGAAGGACACCCGGCGGCCAGGCTGTTCGGTCGCGCCTTCGGACGAGCTTTGGGTGCGCTGTTTCGCGGTGAAGACCCCGGAGCGGTCCTGTTCGACGAGTGGTCTGCTTGTCAGAACCAAGGATTGGAGGACTCCAACCGAGACTCTTGTGACCGCATGCTTCGACAAGGAATCATGCTGTTAACCGATTCTGCCAGGACGATCGTATCCATGTCCACCACCCTCGACGGAATCTGCAGATCGAATTCACCCGGCCAATTGCCGAAAAGAACGACTTCGTCGGCCTACATCGATGCCATCGGGAAACTCGACGGCACGCGCTGCCTGCTCGAGTGGAAGACCACTTCGAGCCGATACCCGGAGGAACCTGACGGGCTGCCGTCTCTGGATCCCCAACTGGTTTGCTACTCCTGGATGACTGGCATTGCGGAAGTCGCTCAAATGGGTTCCTCCGCAAACGCTTGGTTGAGGTTCAGTACCTGCGCACTACCATTACCCGATGAACGCTAGCGCTTTGTCGGAGGTGCGCCTTCACGAGGAAGATGGAGGGGAGTAGGGCGATGCGGCGTGCGTTCGATAAAGCCGTTAGAAGGAAGCCGCCCGCGCTTGCGGGCAAACGGGCTTCTTCATCTGCGGAACGCAGGGGCAAGGACTTTCCCATGGATTCACCCCAGTGCCGGTGCGGATCGCAGACCGTTGGAGGCGCTCCAGATGAGAGTTAGATGAGAGCAGGCGAGATGGGTTACAATGACTGCCGTTTCGAAGTCAAAAAAGGAATACGTGCTTAAACGCTTCTCTCTGGCTATCTTCTTTTTCGCATTCGGGCTGCGCGCGGTCGTGGCGTGGAAAGCGGGCTTCTTCCGCAACTTCCAACGCGATGAGATGGTCCGCATCGCGCTCTCGCTGGTCAGGTATCACGAATATGGCAATCCGTATCTTATTCGCACGGGTCCTACGGCGCACGAAATGCCTCTTTACCCGGTTTTCCTGAGCCTCCTCTATCTCGTGTTCGGCACAGGAGCGGCTGCGGAGGCGGTCAAGATCCTGCTTGCATGTGCAGCAACGGCCCTTCGATGTGCGCTGCTTCCTCGCTTTTGCATGGCGGCAGGGCTCGGCCGTGCCGTCGGGATTATCTCCGGAATCTTGGGGACCGTTTATATTAGTGCGTTGCAAACGGAACTACGAGGAAACTGGGACGGCCCCTGGCAAGCCCTTGCACTTCTGATTCTGATCTGGATGACCATTCGAATCTGGAGCGAGCATTCGTGGCTGCAACGAACTCCGCGTCTGTACCTAATTTTGTGGGGTGTGGCTATTCTGTTGCAACCCGCCTTTTTCCCCATCCTTGCAGTCTTCTTACTGTCGGGGCTGATCGCCGTGTCAGCGAGTGCACGGCGCCGTTACTTACAGCAATCGATGGCTCTATTGCTCGTTGTTTTTACGTTCCTGGCGCCGTGGACGATCCGCAATTATATTCGCTTCGGCAAGTTGATCGCCACACGAAGCAATTTCGGCCTCGAACTCTGGCTGTCGAATGGCCCGGGAAGAGCATTCGACATGCAAACCAATTTGGGGTTTGACGTTCCCCATCCCTCATTGAACCTGCGCGAGGCACAACTTGTTCTACAAATGGGAGAAGTGCGGTATAACCAGATGAAGCTTACAGAAGCAGAGGCATGGATTCGCAGCAATCCGGGAGAATTCGCCCATCTTACCTTGCTACGCCTTTTGGCTTGGTGGTTCCCGCCTGGTCGGAACGCCTTCCATCGTGCTTCCGGTCTGGGACTTTCGGTTCTCGCGCTGATCGGTCTCGGACTGATGTTTCGCATCCAGCCCCTGGTGGCTACTTTGTTTCTTCTGACTTGGATCAGTTTCCCACTGGTCTATTACATGATTCAGTGGTCATCAAAGTACCGCTACGCAATGGAGTGGGAACTGCTGGTATGTGCCGCGCTGACCATCGGCTCAGTTTTGAAAGCCTTGTCGCCGGCTGTTAGTGATACCCGCTCGGCAAAGTGGCCCACAAGACTTGCACACTCGCTTCCACACCTTCTAAGAAGAGCGGAGGTTGCAGCTAGTCCCGTCATGGACGGCACTAGCTCTCAAGATCATCATAGGAAAGCCCTCTGAGAGGACAGTTGGATTGTTGGATTGAAAGAAGTGGCGGAGAAAGTTGCACAGCGCCACTGCCGGCGGGGACGCCGTGGATCAGCGTTATTGCGATAAAAGAGCGGTAGGCCACCGTCACAAAAATTGCGAGTATCAAGCATGTGATGTAGTCCGGTCCTTCACTTTCATTCCTTTCTTTGAGATGAGCGCATCGGTGGGAAGTTGCAGGCCCGATGTCAGCAGCGCTGCGTCTGGCACAGGCGCAGCTCGGACTGGCAGCGAAGTTCGGAACCGCCATCGAGGAGGAACAGCGTCAGCTTGCTGCACTCGCGCCGTCAGAGAGATATCGCGGCTTCTTCCGCTGCTGGACTCGCAAGGAAGCATACATCAAGGCCCAGGGAACGGGCCTGTCGCTTCCTCTCACCCAGTTTGACGCCTCCTTAAAACCGGGAGATGCAAATGCCTTGCTGCTACCCGCCCCGACAGCACCGAAGCAGTGCACTGGTCCCTACAGAAAGTACCGGCCGGCGATGGCCACGTCGCTGCTCTATGCGTTCGGGGGCACGGATGGTGGCTGAAATCCTAAGTCAAATCCATCGCAGCTCACCTCCGTATGCCCGCAGAACAAATATGCAAAACCCTGCACATCCTCCGATGCCTGGTAGTAAAGAATCGCCCTGTCCTGCGCAACAACTTGCACATCAGTCCATCGCGACTGACGGTTCCGCCCCAAAATCCCAAGGTTTACCCTTTATCCTTATCAATTTACAGTACAATTGCTAAATCCTCTCCGGCATGGCACTTGCGTGGGGTTAGAGGTACAAACTGTTGCAGTTCGGATCTGTGCGGGAGGTACCAGACAACTGGTGTCCCCACCGCTACCGAATAATCCCGGCGACAAGATTCCGTGAAATTTCTGCAGGGGCCCCTGGGAATGCGAGGCGAACTGGATGCTTCGAGCGTTCAAAGAGAAGGTGAAGCGTCGCATCCGGTATCACCTGAACCGGCAGCTCTCTGAAGCGACGAAAGACATCGAATTTGCACGCCAGTTCCGGGCAGGCCCGGTCCGCGCCGTGTCATCATCAAAGCCGAGGTCGTTCATGCCGCCGACAAAGAACCCAGAGATAATCCTCGGTTTGTCATCACCAACATGAAACAGAGCCCACAATGGATTTACGAACAGGTCTACTGTCAGCGTGGTGACATAGAGAATCGCATCAAGGAACTGCACGACCTCGACATCGACCGCACCAGTTGCACCAGCTTCTGGGCCAACCAGTTCCGCGTCCTACTGACAGCCGCGGCGTACGTCCTGATGCAGGAGTTGCGCGTGCGAGCTGCCGGCACCGCCTGTGCTCGCGCTCAGGTTGGCATGCTGCGCGAACGACTGCTGGGGGCTCAGGTGTTGGTCTCGGTACGACGCGTCGTCGTCCACCTGCCGGCTTCCTTCCCGTTTCTACCCACCTTCCATCGTGTGGCTCTGGCGCTCGGCGCGGCAACCGGCTAAATCCCTTTTCGCAGTTTACGAACTCAATGGAAATCCACACCGGCAACGGTCGCGGCAGCCCTGTCTCCCCATCCTGCAAATTCGGCATCCAGGCATCGGAACTCTGCGATTCCTTCGCTCGACCAACCCAACTACCGGGATTCACAACACAACTTACCCCACTGACTGTCGTTCGTGACAAGTTCACGAATAGAGCGGGCTAGCTTCTGCGGAATATAGGCCCTGCCTCCAACGTGCGCGCCGAGATCTCGCCAATCCTTCCGGAGTGCGCGGGCCCGTACTGGCACCGCCATGCATTCGACACCTGCGTTTTGCCGACGAAGCATCTCCGGACTAAGGTCGGTTTCGTCGTTTCGTCTGTGGCGACCAAACCGAAGCCGACACTCTTGGGTCAAGGTGTGCGGGCCACCCCACTGACGGAAACTTCGTAGCCGAGTTCTGCCATCGTGGGTCCCCACGCCATTTCGATCTTGTGGGCGGATACAGGAGAAAGTTTTCCCTGCCAACCCCCTGACGTCGCCTCACGAACGAAAGGGATATCGCTTCGCGTATCCTTGGTCGTGGCCCATTGTCTCCACTGCTTCTGCTCGAGAGAGCGCATCTGCGCAGCAGAACTGAGTCGGACAGCTCGATCAATTCTTTCTGGTTCACCATCCACCCGCAACAAATCCATCAGCCGTCTCAGTTCTGTAGCTGTGTCCGACAGCAAGTCTTCGTATCGCACGAGTCGGTAGCCAGGCTTGTCCTTGCGGAGACGCAACCAACTCAACGTGTGGTCCTCCCAAGAACCGAAACGATCGGCGTAGTCGACTGTGCGTGCAGCTAGAAACCTCTCTACGAACTCATCCATCGGATATCCGTGAGGCAGTTCGCCGACCTTCATATTGTAGTAATAGAACGAAACAGCAACATCCCTCGGGTCGCGGACGATGTGAATCACGCGAGGATAACGAGGATCAAAACTCTCGTGACTCTTGATCAGCCGCGGCAACCGGCGAAGGATCCGGTCCGGATGATCGTAAATTAGGGGCACGAGACGGTCCACATTCGCGAACGTGATTGGCGTATCTTGGAAGAGATTGCCAAAAAGAAATCGGGCCCATGTACTCCCTGACCTGACATAAGAAACGATGAAAACATCGTCGGGATACACCGTCAGATCGCGCCCCGCTGATTTTTTCATGAAGACGACTTCAGTCACGGCTTTGGCGTAAACCTTGGCACGACGGATAAGTGACCCCATTCCCCCTCCAGCACCGATTCCTCAAAGCTGTGGATAGACTAGAACAGCTTGTGAGAACAAACAAGATCACTCATACCAGTGGATACCAGTGGCTCGTAGAGTAGTGGTCAGTAGATTTCCACAGGGGTCAAAAGGTATGCCCGTCCCACCCAAGAACATACATGAAAGATGAACTCCCGATTGAGTATGAGACTGGCGGCTGGTGATGGTTCCCAAACAGTCGTGCTAGAGACTCATCCGGAAAGTCTCCGCGGCAGACGCCGTGCCAAAATGCAGCCGTGGTTCCGCCTCTGAAGAGGCGCTGGTCGTTCTCATTATTCGAAACCAACAACCCATCCCCTTGTGGCCTTTGTGAGTAGCGGGCACGCACGGCGTAGGATTTGCGGTTTGCCGAATGAGCAATTATGGTCTCTCCATGGCGGCTAAGCGACGCTCCGAAGCCCCGATCCCAAACCACATCATCGACGCCATCAACCGTGTCTGGCCGAACCGTATGGTGGAGATGGGCTGCGATCTGCTCGAAGAGTCCTACTTCCATGAACTCTACCCCAAGCTCCATCGCAAGTTCTCGCGGATCAAAGGCGCCTCGCTCCGATACGAGCGCGAGGCGGAGGAGCAGGGGCAGGATTTTAAGGACGACGATTCCGACGGGTCCTGCCTCCCCATGGACGACCAGACGTACTCCTACCACCTGTTCTTTCTCTGCCCTGACGACGAACGGTTCCGGTACGAAACAGACGAAGAGGTTGACGAAGCAGACCCGGATGGGGAAGAAGTCATTTCGGGCGAAGGCTTCATCGGTTGTGTGGTCGGCGTCTCTCTGCTCGCTCCATTCGCGTTATTCGCCCTGAACGATTTCCAGGAATATCAGGATGGAAGCCATTCTTGTCCCGAACTCGAGATCTGCGCGTTGGACAAAAATGGAGAGCGGCTCACCGCCGAGGAATTCTTCCGCAGCCAGGTGGGCGAGGCGGGGATGCGCCTCTTATACAAACTGTGCGACCAAGCCGCCAAGGTCCTCGAATCACACGGCATCACGATCCTGAGCCAACAGGAGCAACGGCAAACCCTGCCGTGGCTGCGTGCTGGCCAACAAATCCTCAGGGGAGGCGGGCCCCTTACGGTGAAAGAGGCCCTGTTCTTTGCGGAGCTTTAATCGGGCCTCGCCAAAGATCGATATATCTATGTTATTGCATAGATATGAAAGACTTGGAGAATCATTACGTCACCCGTTTACAAGGCATCCGGCGGCGGGGTGGAACGGTACAGGTGTATGCCAACATTCCCCTGCCCTCGGCCTCCGCCTTGGACTTAGAGTCGGGCGAGACCGTGACCTGGAAAGTGCTCGACCGCACCCATTTGCTGTTAGTGCGTTTGCCGGAGCGGAAGCAACTGAAGGGCGAGGCAGCGCTGCAGCCCGCAGTGAGGAAAAGGGCGCGGCGGGCCCGGGAGCAGCGGCCATGATGGGCAAGCGCTCTGCGCAAGACAAACTGTTCGCCGCCGATCAGATCTATCTGGACTTTGTGGGTCGCGACACCCTGTACGGGTATATGGCGCAGAACCGGGAGCAGTTGTTTCGGGATGAAGACTTTGCCGCCTTGTATTGCCCGAATCATGGACGCCAATCCGTGCCCCCCAGTCTGGCGGTGAGCCTGCTGTTCCTACGGGCCTACGAAGGGGTGAATTTTGGCGAGGCGGTGGAGCGGACGAAATACGATCTGCGTTGGAAGGTAGCCTTGGACTGGAGATGGAAGAGGGCCCATGCAGAAGAGCCCCTGCAGGAGTTTGAGGCCAAGCTAGTGCTGCACGAGATGGAAGAGCCGATCCTGAAGAAGTCGATCGCAGAAGCCCGGCGAGCCGGATACCTGAAGAATCGCAAGATTCGAGTGGCGTTGGATACGACCCCGATTTTGGGCAAGGGAGCGGTGAAGGACACCTACAATCTGCTGGGGGAAGGGATCGAGATCCTGGGGAAGCGGTTGGCGGAGGTGGAAAAAGAAGAGGTTACGGCATGGGCGCAGAGGCAGGGATTCAGCCGCTATTTTGGCAGCAGCCTCAAAGGCGAGGCCGCGATTGAGTGGGACGACAAAGCGCAACGGGAGCAGTTGTTAACCGAGATCGTGCAGGACGGACGACGTCTGCTGAACTTGGCGGAGCAGATGAAACAGCAGCATCCCGCGCAGGCGGAAGCCATTGCCACCGATGCCGCTTTGCTGCGGCGGCTGATTGCGCAGGATGTCGAAGAAAAGCCGGAGGGCGGTTGCCAAGTGAAGTCGGGCACAGCCCAGGATCGGGTCATCAGTGTCCACGATCCGGAGATGCGGCATGGCCGCAAGAGCGCCAGCAAGCGATTCAACGGGCACAAGGCGGCGGTGGCGGTAGAGAGGGACAGTCAGTTGATCAGTGCCGTGGAGGTACTGGCGGGCAATGCTGGCGATCAGGAGAAAGCATTGGAATTGGTCCAGCAAAGCGAACGGGTGATGGCAGCGACAGTGGTGGAAACCGTGGGCGATTGTGCCTACGAAGGCGGCCCCACGCGCCAAGGCTTTGCGGAGGAAGAACGGATCCTGACTGCCAAGGTGCCCGCTTGTCACAACCGAGATTGTTTTTCCAAGAGTGAGTTTGGGATCGATTTGGACCAGATGGAAGTGCGCTGCCCGGCGGGCCAGAGCACGCGCGATTATCGCTCGGGCGCAGAAGGGCGAGGGGGCCACTTCCTTTTTGCGAAGGCCACTTGTCAGGCCTGTCCTTTACGAACGCAATGCGTCCGCGGGCAAGGGCCGCGCAGTATCACCATCCAAGCGGAAGAACGACTCCAGCAACAGGCCCGCGCCCATAACCAGACCGAGGCGGGGCGGCAGAGCTTGCACGAGCGGGTGGTGGTGGAACATCGGATTCTGCGGCTGGTGGGATTAGGCATTCGCAAGAGTCGCTACTTTGGGCGAAAGAAAACCCGCTGGCAGGGGGTGATGGCGGCGTGGCGGCGAACGTAAGCTTGGTGGTAGGGTACTGCCAGCGGCGGGGTCAGAATCTTGAAGCAGCGACCCCAGCACAGTCCTCGGCACAGCAAATAGACGCTTTTCTGGCGGCAGTTTCGACCTTTTGGGCCAGATTTCTTCGGCCGGAAGCCAACATCGGCTTGGGCGCCCTGTAATTGTGAGCGCGGCGCGCACCACAAACAATCAACACACGCGAACTTCCCCCGTACAGAAACACCGTGTTTCCGGATGGACTTCTAGGCGTACGTTATGGTCCGCCACTTGCGATTATCCAATCGTTCGCCAGAGGGGATCAGTAGACACTCTGAGGGTTGAGGGTTAGAGTATTGGCAGTTATGGACATGAAACAGTCTGTCCGGGGCTTTGTCTATTCTCACCCTTCTATTCGAGATGCTTGGCTCAAATCCCAAAAGGTCAAACGTCGTTTACTCTATCTAACGGACTATGGCATCTGGGACTGGTTCTTCGATAAGTGGAACGGCATCGAAAGTGCTGCGGTAATTCCTGGCGAGTTTAACTTGAATCGTCCCAATGGGGCAGACGCAACTGACTATCTCCCGGTGCGTCCACCAATCTTCTTGCGGGCATTGTCGTCTCTGAAAATTGATTACCCGAAGTACGTCTTCGTGGACGTCGGGTCCGGTAAAGGTCGCGCTGTGTTTCTTGCTTCGCGTTTTCCGTTTCACAAACTCATTGGCGTGGAGCTCGCGAAGGAGTTGCACGAGAAAGCCCGAAAGAACTCCAGAGTCTGGCACGTTGACGATCCCCGCCGCATAACTTTCGTCTGGAAAGACATTGCCGAATTCGAGTTCCCGCCCGAGCCTTTGGTTCTATTCCTGTACCATCCCTTCGGACCAGACATGATGCGTGTGCTGCTCGATCGAATCCGCAGCTCTATCGAGAAGTGTCCGCGTGAAGTCATCATGATCTATGTCAACCCTGAGAACGAATTTGTGATTGGCTCGTGCTTTCCCACGGCGGAGCTAATGTTGTCGTTCGCGGGCAGGTACTCCTACATTGCCTATCGCCTATCCTCCCCCCCTCCCGCCCAGCCTAAGGAGGCTGTGTAGAACACTTCGTTTCTGCTTGGGACCGATCCTAGATCCACTTCGGGGTGAGTAGCCCCGGGGAATCGCACCCCAAGGCTCTCGCAGAACTGTACGTGGTCGGGTAGAGTCGAAGACTGGCGCCGGGATCCTTAGGTTGGGCCTAGCCGGGGCTCTCCGTTTCCTTTTGAGAGTGCCTCAATATCCCGACCATAGAGGGGTTTCCAGTCTCCGCTCATCAAACCGGACGTGCCTATTTCAGGCATCCGGCTTTCCGATTGACTTCACAGTAGACTCACAGATGGGCGCCACATTGGATATCACGAAGCCGGATGACTCCCAACTTCCCGAACATCTTTTCGCCAGAAAACTGGCGGGTTCCACGCGTGGATACCTTGCAACGCGGTATCCCGTTGCCCGAAGCAGTGCGGCGCATGTCGCGCGAGTTCGACCTGTCCGGACGCCAAGCCTATCGGTACCTCGAGCAAGCGACCCATCTGGACCGGCCGGTCGAAGTCTCCGAGGTTACGGTGCCGATCACGCTCAAACTCCCGGCGGGAACGGCGCGTCTTCTTCGGGCGTATGCGAGAAGCAGTGGGCTGACGATCGGTGCGATCGTGACACGCGCGTTGGCCGCGTTTCTGAGTACTCTGAGAAGGCATGGCTGAGCCGCGCCCAACGCGCGGCCCGCTTCAAGTTCACGTTGACTATTTGTTTGATCGGCTGCACGACTCGAAGCCCGCCCAGGCCTATACCATTCTTGTGCCCGTTCGGGAGCGCCCCGTCGGCGGCCGCGTGAAGGAGTTTGATCATGAGGATAGCGGCAATCTACGCACGGGTCTCGTCCGAGCAGCAGCGCGAAGCGAACACGATTTCGAGCCAGACGGCGTCGTTGCTCGAGTTCGCCCAGGGACACGATCTGGAGGTGCCCAAAGAGTGGGTCTTCGAAGATGACGGCTATAGTGGAGCGACGCTGGAGCGGCCGGGCCTTGAACGGGTGAGAGACCTGGCCGCCGAAGGGCAGATCCAGGTAGTGTTGGCTTATGCACCGGACCGGCTGAGCCGCAAGTACGCGTACCAGATTCTGCTGATCGAGGAGTTGGCCCGCAACGGGGTGGAAACGCTGTTTATCAAAGCGCCGCAGGGATGCAGCGCGGAAGATCAACTGCTGGTGCAGTTCCAGGGAATGATAGCGGAGTACGAAAGGGCTCAGATTCTGGAGCGATCACGCCGTGGTAAGCGACACCGGGCCCACTCGGGTGAAGTGAGCGTGATGAGCGGCGCTCCCTATGGGTACCGTTATGTCCGCAAGACCGACGAGGCCCCCGCCGCGTACGCCGTGCATGAGGCCGAGGCGCGTGTGGTCGAGCGCATCTATGAGAGGTACACGGTTGAAGGACTCAGCATTGGCGAGATCACCCGCCGGATCAACGCCGAAGGCATCCCGACTCGCAAAGCAAGTGCCCGCTGGGAACGCTCGACTGTCTGGGCCGTGTTGCGTAACTCTGCGCATCGTGGTGTCGCCTGTTTCGGCAAGACCCGCGCCTCTGCACGGACGCGCGTCATCCGTCCGCTGCGTCGGCGGGGTGTGGTTACGCCCAGCACTACAGCCGGCCACGAGCGCCCGCGCGAAGAATGGATCGAGATCCCCGTGCCGGCACTGATAAGCGAAGATAGCTTCGCCCGTGCCCAGGAACTCCTTCAGGAGAACAAAATACGGTCGCGCCGTCGAACCATCGAGCCAAGTATCGTTCAGGGGCTGGTCAGCTGTCAGAAGTGCGGCTACGCCTTCTCACGCACATCCACGCAAACGAGCGCACGCAAAATCCACTACTACAAATGTATTGGTTCCGACAGCTGGCGAAAACTGGGTGGTCCTGTTTGCGACAACGGCCGCTTGGTCCGCCAGGATCTACTCGATCAGATCGTCTGGGCCGAAGTCATTCGACTGCTGGAAGACCCCACACTGATCCAGCAGGAACTTGACCGTCGGCTTACGGCGGCGCGCTCCTCCGATCCGGCCAAAAAGCACGAACAAAGCCTGCAAAGGGAATTAGCGCATGTTGGCAAGGGCATCGAACGCCTTCTCAGCGCCTACCAGGAAGCACTCATGTCGATCGAACAGTTGCGTGAACATATGCCTGCACTACGCCAGCGCGAACAGGCGCTCCACGCTGAGTTGCAAGCAATTGCTGACTAGGCCAATGATTAAGCGGCCCTCCTTCGCTTGGCGGAGACCCTCACCGCGTTCCGCGCGCGCCCACTCGATGAACATTTCCGACGCCGCGTTTCAACTCGAAGCGCAAATCCCGCTCCCTGACAACGAGGTCCATCTCTGGCGGGTCGACCTGGTTGCCGTGGCCACGGCAGAGCAGCGGTGGGAGCAAATCCTTTCAGCAGACGAGCGGGCCCGGGCAGCACGGTTTCATTTTTCCTGGGATCGTCAATACTTCGCCGCTACCCGCGCGTTGTTGCGAACAATCCTGGCAGCTACGCTGCTTCCGATCCGCAGGAGTTAGTGCTCCTCTATTCCGAAAAGGGCAAACCATCGTTGAGCCCTCCCCACTCCGGGACGCAAGTAGAGTTCAACGTTTCTCATTCGGGTGCAGTGGCGCTGCTTGCCTTCGCACAGGGACAAGCAGTCGGCGTCGATGTGGAACAGGTTCGAGAGAGTTTCGAGCACGAACCGATTGCTCGCCGATTTTTTCCCGAGGAGGAACAGGGGTCAACTTGCCGCCCTTGCTCCCTCAGCGAGATATGGCGGCTTCTTACGCTGCTGGACTCGCAAGGAAGCCTACATCAAGGCCCAGGGAGCGGGCCTGTCGCTTTCTCTCCACCAGTTTGACGTCTCGCTAAAACCGGGCGATACAAATGTCTTGCTTTCGACCCGCCCCGACAGCAGCGAAGCAGCGCACTGGCGCCTCCAGGAGGTGCCGGCCGGTGATGGCCACATTGCCGCTCTACGCGTTCGGGGTCAGGGATGGACGCTGAAATCCTGAGTGCGTTCCGTCACGGTTGACCTCGTGATTTCCGCAGAGCGGCGTATGCAAAACCCTGCATACAGCCCAACGTTTGGTAGAAAAGGATCGGCCGGACCTGCGCAACGACTTGCACATCAGCCCAACGCGAAACCGGGTTCCACCCCAAAACCCAGAGCTTAACCCTTTATCCTTATCAATTCACAGTACAATTGCTAAAACTTGGCCGGCATGGCACTTGCGTGGGGTAAGACATGCAAACGATTGGTGTACACTAGGGGTACTCAGGGTCATTGGCCCCGCAATACGTTTGTAGGTCTCGCTAGCAGGTGCCCCCCCCAATAGAATGTCCGGACGTCAACATTGATTCCTTCTGCGAGACGCTGAATTTTGAGCGGAGGCTTTTCACCGGTGCGCGGCTTTATGACAAAAGCCGATTACGACAGCGTCTGCCACAACATGCGCTTGGCCAGTGGAGTCCTCTGGCCCATGCCGATCACTCTCGGGGCGATACTTACGACACTGATGGCTTTCGTATACTCCAAGCACGACACGATGTTCGATCTTGCACAGTGGCCTTAATGAGGCCCGAGAAGGGGCGATAATGATAACCATTTCAATGAGTTACAGCCCCGACAATAAAGGGAGTGCTGAATTGCCACTACAAGGTCGAGATAAGGACTTGCAACTTCCGAGCGATGCTGGCAATGTGGTCAGGAGCATACGCAATTTCTCCTAGCCCTTTGCGGGCTGGCAAACGACAAAGGCGCATTCTTTTCGACGCTGACTCGCTAAGAGGCACATAGCAACGACGGAGGATTTCTTTAACGCTTCATCAATTTGATGTTGCCATTGATCCCCGATGAGGCCCATCGTCGTTTGATGAGCAGACCCGACTCGTCGGTGCAAGCCATTGGATGGTCTGCGACCTGCTGGTAGGTCTTGGGATATGCCGCAGCCGTGGCAGTCGCAGAGAGTCGATGGCGGAGCCCTGACTGGGTGGGAATTTTGCCGATTGAAGAAGATGAGATCAGGCCCCGTAGCGCAACAGAATAGAAGCTCTTCGCCCGCTCAAGGCGCGCTGTCCGCCTCTCAGCAGCGGCTCTGGGTGCTGGAGCGATTGCATCCCCGCAATCCGGCTCAAAATGTCTCCTACGCCGTGCGCCTCACGGGGTTGCTTGACGCCGAAAACTTCATGTGCGCGTGGCGCGAAGTAGTTCTTCAACACGAGATTCTCCGAACCGAATTCCGGCTCGTTGAAGGCGTACCGCAGCCAGTCGTTCTCGCATCTTCTTCCCCGCTGTTGAGCATTGCGAATCTGGAGGGTGGTTCCCCGGAGGAACGCGAGGCTACACTGTTGCAACTAGTACGAGAGGAGGCTCGACGACCGTTTGATCTCTCGAGTGCTCCTCTGCTGCAGGCTTTTCTTTGGCGCTTGTCGTCCTCCGACTATGTGTTTCTTTCGGTTGCCCATCGCATCGTATGCGACCAAGTTTCCCTCGAAGTTCTTGTGCGCCAACTGGCCTTGTGGTACGGCACCGGTCAAACCATGGAGACGCGTACGGCGGTGCAGCCGCCAATGCAGTTCAGCGAATTTGTATCCCGCCAAGGCAAGGTTCCTGAGGAACACTTCTCGTATTGGAAGCAGAAGCTCGCGGGAGCGCCCTCCAGCTTCGACCTGCCCATCGACCGCCCGCGCCCACCCGAACAAACTTTTCACGGCGCATCGCAGGTTTTCGCGATTGGGAATCCACTCCTCGCGCAACTCCGGAATCTCGGAAATCGTCGTGGCGCAACACTGTTCACGACGTTGCTCGCAGCTTTCCATGTTCTGTTGTCGCGGTACAGCAGGCAGGACGATCTGGTCGTAGGTACAGCAGTATCAGGTCGAGGCGATCCTAAGCTGGAAAACCTCGTGGGTCCAGTCGAAAATAGTGTCGCCCTGCGCGTCGACCTCTCGGGTGGACCTAGCTTCAGCGAACTGCTGACTCGAGTCCGTGATATTAGCGAGGAAGCATTTTCCCATCAAGATGTCCCTTTTGAGATCCTGCTGGACCAATTGCCACTGGACCGGGACTTGAGCCGCAATCCGGTTTTCCAGATTGCGTTCAACCGACGGGTTGCCTCAGGGACCGTCGCGGGGGCGGGTCTACATTGGGCACCGTTCCGTTTTGACACCGGGACCGCAGGACTCGATCTTACCGTTGACGTCTTGGAGCACGATCATCGGGCAGAGGCGCGATTTTCTTATAGTACCGATCTTTTCGAGCATGCCACGATTGCACGCATGGTTGGTCACTTTCGGACTTTGTTGCAATCAGCCGTAGAGCATCCCGAGCACGCTGTCTCGGGCTTGCCGCTTCTCACAGCGGCTGAGTGGCACCAACTCGTGGTCGAGTGGAATGACGCCACGCTCAAATACACAGCTGGCAAGTGCGTCCACGAACTGGTCGAGGCACAGGTTAAGCGAACGCCTGAGGCCGTGGCCGTCGTCTGCGAGAATCAATCTCTTACTTACGGTGAGCTGAATCAGCGGGCGAACAAGCTGGCACACTACTTGAGGATGCAAGGGGCTGGCTCGGAAACTCTGGTCGCCATGTGCATGGAGCGCTCGCTGGAGATGCTCGTCAGCATTCTGGGCGTTCTGAAGGCCGGGGCTGCCTACCTTCCGCTTGACCTTTCTTATCCTCCGGAACGCCTCTCCTTCATGATTGAAGACGCCAATCCTCCGGTAGTGCTGACGCAAGAAAACCTGGAGGCAAGACTACCCAAGCACGGGGCACAGATTATCTGCTTGGACCGCGATTGGCCGGTAATTGCGCAGGAAAGCGGAGAAAATCTCGAAGGCGGCGCCGCTCCGGACAACCTCGCGTACGTGATTTACACCTCGGGATCGACGGGAAAGCCTAAGGGCTGTCTGATAACGCATTTCAACGTGGTCCGGCTCTTCCAGGCTACGTGGAACTGGTACAAGTTTGACGAGCGCGACGTCTGGACGATGTTCCACTCCTATGCTTTCGACTTTTCCGTGTGGGAAATCTGGGGCGCTCTGTTCTACGGTGGCCGCGTCGTGATCGTGCCTTACCTGATCAGCCGATCGCCCGAAGCGTTTTACCGGCTGCTTCATGACGAGCGCGTAACGGTCCTGAATCAGACTCCCTCCGCGTTTCGGCAGCTGATTCAAGCGGAGGAAAGTGTCGGGATGCATGATCTCGCTCTCCGGTATGTAATCTTCGGCGGCGAAGCTCTGGAGATGCAGAGTCTCAAGCCTTGGTATGAGCGCCACGGCGACCAGAAACCTCTGCTCGTCAACATGTATGGAATCACCGAAACTACGGTCCACGTCACTTACCGCCCTTTGTCATTGGCCGATACCGCGCGCGGAAGCGTGATCGGCAGATCGATTCCTGATTTGCAGCTTTATGTCCTCGACCAGCACCGACAGCCTGTCCCCATTGGGGTGGCGGGCGAGATGTATGTCGGCGGAGCTGGAGTTGCACGCGGATATCTTAGCCGGCCTGAATTGACGAGCGAGAGGTTCATCTCCGACCCTTTCAGTTCACGTGCGGGTGCGCGTTTATACAAGACAGGTGATTTGGCTAGGTTCCTGCCGGATGGTGATGTGGAATATCTCGGCCGGATCGACCATCAGGTAAAGATCCGCGGGTTTCGCATTGAACTTGGAGAAATCGAATCCGCGCTGGCGAGCCACCCAGCTATTCATCATAGCCTCGTGATGGCGCGGGAAGACACTCCAGGTGACAAGCGGCTGGTCGCGTACATCCAACCCAGACTAACCCAGCACCTCAGCATCGCCGCTGTACGCTCGTATCTCAGGCAGAGCCTGCCTGAATACATGATACCGAGCGTGTTCTCCGTCCTGACGACGTTCCCCCTCACCCCCACCGGCAAGATTGACCGCGGAGCCTTGCCCCCGCCCTTGCCGGAGGATAGAGATCGGTCGGCCATAATTGCACCCCGTGATCAAAGGGAGGCGCTGCTGCTTTCCATCTTCCGAGAGATTCTGAATGTGGAACTCGTCAGCGTAACCGATGACTTCTTTGATTTAGGCGGCCACTCCTTGATGGCGGCGCGTTTAGTTTCGCGGATCTGTGCGTTGACCGGACGCCAGATCCCGCTCGCCACCTTGTTTCGCGCCGCAACCGTCGAGTCGCTGGCTCGATTGATCGAGCAAGAATCTGAAGTTGAGGGCGATCCCGTAGCGATGGAAATCCAGCGCGGTGAATCCGGTCGTCTCCCATTCTTTGCCATAGTTCCGCCGGGTGAGGAATCCCTGGGTTATGCCATGTTGGCGCGGCATATGGGGCTGCAACAGACCGTCTTCAAGATTCAGGGTCACACGCCGGTCACGCGCGGAAAGCGCCCATACACGGAAGAAGAGATGCGCGACATGGCTGATGAGTACGTCGCGGCCATGCGGAGCGTTCAATCGCATGGGCCCTACTGCCTGGGAGGCCTTTGCGATGGCACTCACATCGCGGAACGGATCGTGCTCAGCCTCGAGGCCCAGGGCGAGAAGATCGGCTTTTTCGCGATCTTCGACACGTGGGTGCTGCAGCACACCCAGGTCCGCTGGCTCTGGAAAGTGCACTACTACGGTGAGCGTTTGCGACACATGCAGGGGATGAAACTCGCCGAACGGTTTGCTTCCTATAAACGTGCGGCGGCCAATCGCGTACAGAACCTGGCCAGTGATCGAGGTCCAACGGACTGGCAAAAGACCTACTGGCCCGAAGACTTCACGGTGCCCAGGTTCCGCGCACCTATAGTTCTTTTCAAGCGACCGAAACAGCCGTTTTATTATGTGGATGATCCGAAACTGGGTTGGGGACCGCGAACCGAAAGTGGCGTAGAAATTTACGAAGTGGATCTCAATCACCTGGAAATTCTGCGTGAACCGCAGGTACGAGTTTTTGGCGAAACGTTGGCTCGGCGAATCGCGCAGGTCAATCTGCATCGCGGCCGAGTTGGAGACGCAGCACCACCGGAACCCACCTTAATCACTACCTCTCGCCAACAGGCACCGTCTGGTTCATGAAGTTCGACAAAAGCCAAATCCTGAGGAATGTCGGGTCGAGCTGGTTCGCCCTGGCCGTGAACGTCGTTGTTGGAATTTTTCTATCCCCTTACATTCTTCATCGCCTGGGTGACGTAGCCTTCGGTCTGTGGATTCTCATTTTTTCGCTAACTGGTTACTACGGCCTGTTCGACCTCGGGATTCGATCCTCCATCGTTCGCTATGTGGCGAAGTACACGGCGACGAATGAACAGGAGGAACTCAACCGGCTGGTCAATACCGCCATGTTCAGTTATAGCGGGATCGCGGTAGTGGCCATCATCGTCACGCTGATCGCCGCCTATTACGTCAACTCCATCTTCCGCATTCCCGGCGGATCCGTGGCAACTGCGCGCTGGCTGCTGCTGATGGTAGGAGTTTCGGTCTCGCTGGGATTTCCGCTCGGCGTCTTCGGTGGCATCCTTGAAGGCATGCAGCGCTTCTATTTGTTGAATTTCACCAGCGTGAGCTCGACGTTGCTGCGATCAGTCCTGATCGTGGTGGCGCTGCAGCACGGACGGGGATTGCTGACCGTAGCCTTCATTACTGTCTGCTTTCCGCTGCTCAATCAATTGGTGAATGCATTTGCCGTTTTTCGGCATATGCGATTGCGCCTCGACCCGCAATACGTGAACCGCTCCACACTTCGCCAAATCGCAAGCTATAGCGGGACTACGTTCCTGATTATTGTGGCCGGACGCCTGCGCTTAAAAACGGATGCACTGGTCATCGGTACGTTCATGTCTGCAGCAGCAATTACGTACTTCACGATCGGCTCCCGGTTAGTGGATTACTCGTCAGAATTGGTGAGCAGTCTGGCCCAGATTTTTGTGCCCATGTCGAGCCAGTCGCACGCGAAGGGGGATGTGGATGGATTGCGGAAAATGCTCGTCTTAGGAAACCGCGCATGCGCGTCCATCATCTTTCCCATCACTGCGATCTTTACGATTTTGGGCAAGTCCGTTATCGAGGTCTGGGTTGGTCCGAAGTACATCGCTAGCAGTTATCCAGTGTTGCTCGTGTTGCTGTACCCGACCACGTTGATGCTGGCGCAGTACAGTTCGGGACGAATCCTGTGGGGAATGGCGAAACATCAGACTTGGGCGTGGGTAGCGTTGGCCGAAGGCGCGTCCAACTTGATTTTGAGCGTCATCCTGGTGCGGCCCTACGGAATTTTAGGCGACGCGATTGGCACCGCGATTCCTCTGGCCTGTTCAATGATCTTTTTCCTGCCGCAACACCTTTGTCGTCTGGTCGGAATTGAACTTCGAACCTATCTTTATCGAGCTTTCTCATTGCCTGTGGCCATGTGTATGCCCGTAATTGCGGTTTTGTTGCTGATGCGGCGCTGGTTTGTTCCGCACCGCATGGGCGCGCTTTTAGTACAACTCGCCGTAGTCGGCTTGGTTTACGGTGCGTGTCTCAGTTGGGCATTTTTCACACATCGAGCGTGGGATGTGGGCAATCTGAACGAGAACCAGGAAGATGAAGTCACCCGCGCCCTGGTCAGCAGTTACCAGGAAGAGGCATAAATGCGCTTCGGTAAAATCAGCGCGAGGCAAATGTTGTAGTACCATTTGCGCTGGGGTTCATTGGAACGCGAATCGCGGCTCTAGATAGTGCACGTCGACAGGTAGCACGAGGAGGTCAGGCAAAAGTGCTCACACGGCTTAAGGGTTACATCGAAACTGTAACGCTCCAGAAACCAGCAGGACGCGGCGTCACCGTGATGCCCAACGATATTTTCCTCGTTGGTTATTTTCGTTCCGGAAGCACATGGTCCCGGTTCATCTTCGGCAATTATATTTGGCAGGATCGTGACGTTACCTTTGCCACCCTCGACGAGTTCGTCCCCTCAATTTACGTTCATCCAGATCGGGTTCTGCGCAAGAAACCACGCATCCTCAAAAGTCATGAATACTTCGATCCTCGCTATCCCCGGACAATCTACATTGTGCGAGATCCCCGCGATGTCGCGGTTTCGTTCTACTACTACAACCTGAAAGTTCGTGTTCTGCCCGACGGCTACCCGATGGACGACTTCGTGAAACGCTTTGTCGCGCGCAACACGATTGAGTATCAAAATCGTGTGGGTTCCTGGGAAGAGAACGTCATGAGCTGGGTTCGCATGCGGCAAGGGAAAAGTAACTTCTGCCTGGTGCGCTATGAGGACCTGCTTTCCGATCCCGCGACAGAACTGAAGAAAGTGTCGCCCATGTTGAACATTGAGCCAACCCCCGAACGAATTGAGCGGGCCATCCGCTTAAGTTCAGCGAGCCACATGCGAACGCTGGAAAAGACGCAATGGAACAAGTGGGCCGCGACGAAGGACACCCGTCAGGACATTCCTTTTGTACGTGAAGCCAAGTCCGGTGGCTGGGAGAGCAAACTCTCGGAGGCGTCCGTTCGAACCATTGAAGAGGCATGGGGCCCTTCGATGCAGGAACTTGGCTACGAACTTGTGAGCGTTCCTGCCAAGGCGTTGGTATAGAGGCCTAGCCGGCTGCGGCTTAGATTAGTCCGGTGTGTAAGCCCGTGGTGCCAGCTTACGGCTGGAAATGAATTGACTTACGCCGCTCGTCCAACCTTCGAATTCGAGTTCGCTGCGTCCGCTCGTATCCACCAACCGGCGCAGGAGAAGCGGGTTATTGCGGAAATGCGCAATTCCGGTGTCGCAGGTTGTCGCTGAAACCACGCCTTCCTGCTCAAGCCAAGGCAGAAACTCCGGGCGGTACGCGCCGCTGGGGTAGCAGAAGTGTTGCGCAGGACGTCCGGTCGCACTCACGATGCGCGCGCGATTCTCCCGAATTTCCTTTAGAAACAGCTCTTCATTCTGCGGCATGCGGTGCCGGTGCGTGTGCAACTGGAAATCGACGCCTTCTCGCGCAAGCTGATTGACCTCTTCTTCGTTCATCAGGTGCAAGATCCGCTTCCTGCAGAGATGCTGATATTCGATGCCCAATCGCTGCGCCAGCCTGCAGGCGATCTGGTCTTTTTGATCGCCGGTGATGTCGAGACTGTCCACCCATTGCGCCAGTAGCTTTTCCGCAGCCTGACGCGCTGTCTCGGAGCGCAGATCCACCGGATCCTTGACGCCAAACTCGTCCAGTTTGACCTTGCCCAGATGGCGCGCCTTCCACAGCAAATAGGAACACATCAGTACGAAAATCGGTCGTTGGTGATCGCTGTAATAGGTGGTGAGATAGACCGTGACGGGAAGACCGAACTTTCTCACCAACGGGTAACCCAGTTTGTAGAAGTCGTAAGTGCCATCATCAAAGGTGAGCACCAGGCTTCGCGGTGGCAGGTCCTTTTGAAAAAGCCGCTGCACGGCCTCGTCGAGAGGCAGCACGGTGTAGCCGCCTTTTCGCAAAATCTCCAGGCGCCGTTCCAACGTCTGTGAGCTCATGTAGAGATATGGGCGCCACTCATTTTCATCCTCCTGTGCGATCCCGTGGTAACAGAGGATGAGAAGCCGCTGCCGCCGCCATGGACTATTCTTGACGAGATGAAATACGCCTGCGGCCTTTAGGGTCGTGAGGGCTGTGCGCCGCAGGAACGTTCGCGTCGATGGTCCCATTCGGTCCTAGTTCATCGGGAAGGCATGCGCTTGCTTTGCACCCACCGCGACGGCTTCGGTGGGTTCGCCATCGAGCATGATCCGCATCCAGATCTCAAGATTCAGCAACCGCCAGATGCGATTCCCGTGGTCTCGCACCTGGGCGCGGTGCTCCGCGAAGATTCTCTTAACCATGTCAGGTCGGAATAGTCGTCGCTCGACGGTGCGAGGTTCCAACAGCAGCCCTTCGAGAACATCCAGTTCCGGTCCGACTAGCCAGTAGGCCCAAGGAGTGGGGAACCCCATCTTCTTTCGATAGATGATTGAGCGCGGAAGAAGATCTTCCATCGCCTCTTTCAAAACGAATTTCCCGGCCATCCCGTGGATTGAGAACTGCGCCGGAATTCCAGCGGTAAATTCGACAAGAACGTGATCAAGAAACGGCACCCGGCTCTCTACCGACGCCGCCATGCTCATCTGATCCTGCTTCATCAGCAGCTCAATGAGATAGCTATTGATATCGCTGTAGAGAAGGCGATGCAACAAGTCGCCGCGCGATGCCTCCCAAGCCTGCATTGAACCCGCGTATGCGTCCCCTGCAGCCGCCAAGGCATCCGGCGTTAACAATTCGGCTTGTTCGGACGCAGCAAACGCAGAATAGAAATTCTCGAGATAGAACGACGGCCACGAACTCCCGTCCCACATCAGGAAAGTATGCCCCAGCTTGCGATGAAGCGATGCGCCCAGCGGGCCGCGATCGATGGCGGAGCGCAAAGCTCGACGCGCGAAACCGGGCGTGACGGCTCGATACATCCTATCCATCCTGGAATTCATCAGCGTCCACGCATACCGCGCGTAGCCGGCCAGAGTCTCATCACTTCCCTCACCTGTCAGCACCACAGTGACACGCTCTCGCGCCAGGCGTGCGACAAAGTACAGGCTAACGCTCGAAGGCCAAACCAGCGGTTCGTCTTCGTGCCAGATCAGTCTCGGCAGGCTTTCGAAGAATTCTTCACGGCTCAGCCGGACTTCGTGGTGGTCGGATTGGATGTGGTCCGCGACCTCGCGAGCGTAGGCCAATTCACTGAAAGCTTCCTCGCCGTAGCCGACAGAGAATGTCTGAATGCGGTCGCCGCGAATCTTGGCGGTCAAAGCAGCCACAGCGCTCGAATCGAGACCACCACTGAGAAATACACCCACTGGGACATCGCTCATGAGGTGCGAGGAAACCGCGCCTTCGAGCAACTCGCGATATCGATTGACGCAGTATTCGCGCCCGTGTGAGGCGTGATCCCCCTCTATCGCCAAATCCCAGTAACGCTCGATTTTGGGTTCGCCTCCTTCGGCAAGTTCCAAAGTATGTCCGGGCATCAATTTGCAGATCCCGTGGAACATCGTCTCCGGCCGTGTCAGATAGCCAAAGGCGAGATATTCGGCAAGCACACCGGGGTTGAACTCAGCCGCAACACCAGGATACGCGAGGATGGTTTTGATCTCCGAACCGAAAAGAAACGCGCGCCCATCCCAGCGGTAATAGAAAGGCTTGATGCCGAGGCGATCACGCGCCACGAACAGGACACGCTTTCGCCGGTCCCAAATCGCAAACGCAAACATGCCACGCAGGTGCTTTACGCAGTGGCAACCATACTCCTCGTAGAGATGAACAATGGTCTCGGTGTCGCTGCGGCTGCGATAGTGGTGGCCTTTCGCCTCCAGTCCTTCCCGCAATTCCGCGTGGTTGTAAATCTCTCCGTTGAAAACGATCCAGACATCCTGATTCTCGTTGGCCAGCGGCTGGTGACCGGTTTTCAGGTCGATGATGCTCAGCCGGCACATGGCCAGGCCGACATTCTCCTCCAGGAAAAGCCCTTCGTCATCAGGTCCGCGATGCAAGATGCTCCGGTTCATGGCGGCCAAGGTATTGCCCTGCACGCGCCATTCCCGGTCGGAATAGAAGATGCCACAGATGCCGCACATAAAATCGCGAACCCCAACTCCTGCTTACGGGTACCTTTCGCCGGCTTTCTTCAGTTCGAAGTAATCGCGTCCCATTCTACGGCCCCAAGATCCGACGAAAACAACTCTCGCTTGCCGCCTGCAACGATCAATTCCGCCCACTCCACGTTTCGCCGACACCGCAGTTCCAATCCGCCGTCCACCGCGGCATAAGTGCCGTTGCAAAACCACAAAGACTCCTCGTCATCTGTGCCCTGTCTCCAGCAAGCGAACTTGGCATCGCTTGAAACGACGCCGACCCGCCAAGGGTTCTCGGATTGTGCACAGAAGAACCAAGCCTCAACCGCAGCGGACTCATAGCGGAAAGCGCGGATGCCAGACTCCTGCGCATCGACTTTGATCTGCGAGAATTCCCCAGGACGTCCAACCACATGCTCCAATATTACTAGCAAAGTTGTGAACTCAGCTGGTACCTCGCAAATTTGCCCAAAGTTAAGCACGGTCATAGGGGCCTTCAAGCCATAAGCTGGCGACCACGAATCCTTGCGGACATCCTCTTTCCACCCGTGTCCCCGCACCGGAAGAACCGCTAATCCAAGGGAGGCGCCCTTCATGCGGTACACACTCTCCATTTCCAGCTGCAAACCTTCGCCGAGGTGCCATGAAATGTCGAGTTGATGGCGCCCTTTCCCCTCCACGAGATCGCGCACGAGATAGATGCCTTTTCTTAGGCTTACAACTTGCCTTCGATGAATCACGGGCTGGGCCAGTCGTTGGTACCCGTCGTGACTCGCGGCCAGCAGATCAAAGCTTTTGCCGCGAATGTTAGTTTCAACAGTGGACCGCGTGAGTTGCTTCCACGAAAACGGAGTGGCTGGTTCCGCTTGATTCTCTCCATCGACGCGCAGCGTGTTGTGCATGGCGGTGCCGCGAAACAAGTCGCGGTCGCTGCCCGGCCCAATGTACTGGTATGTTCCAGGATCAATCAACAGATCGTGACCTTGGCTATGAAGGCAGACATGCAATGCATCGGCATGACCATGACCTCCGCTCCCCGCTCCCAACTGTCCGGCATCGACGACTAGTTGGCACTTCTGATGGTTGGGCGACAACGGATAAAAGCCGGATTCAGTAAGAGCAACAGAATTCGACTCGGGAGCGCAGGCTTCGAGTTCGTCCCACTGCCGCACTCCCTCAATCCCCAGTAGCCAGATGGTTTCTTCCCGCAGGCTGCCCGCCACAGACTTAAAATCACCGCGATGGAAGAGACTCGCACCAGTTGAAAGCGGGTCGATCAGATGCTCGCGCCGGTTGCGCCGCGGATCGAACAATCGGCCGCCGTCATCGTCGCCAAAGCTTGGAGGCGGACCGCACCGTCCCAACTGGCAAAGCACGGTCAGCATCTTCTCGATCGTTTCTTCAAATCGCCCGGGGATGGAAATGCCATTCAGGCTCGCCAGAACCACAGCATGCAGGAAGAAATCAAGCGCGTAGACGTGGTAATAAGTCGACTGCTCGAAGTGAAAGCCATCGCTCTGAACCTGCCGCTCGGCCTCGCGCAGAATAATTTTCCACCCTTGCGTCTGCCAATGCTTCGCCGATTTGAGTTCGGGGCAAAGTACTCCAAGGAAGAAAAGTCCAACTCCTTCGCCCAGTAGGTGCGTGTTGGGAGAAAAGTAGGTCGACAAATAACGTTCGATGTGGCGGCCATGCAGCGCCAAACCGCGAAGCCACTCCTGGCGGATTTCCGGCAAACCAGACGCTCCCTCTAGCAGATGGTATGTCCATAGCCATGCAAGACTGCGAAACGCTGCTTCCAGACTGCTGGCCCAATTGATGCCGACAGGATAGGGGTTCGACGCACGCCAATCCCGCCACTGTCGCAGAATCTCATCCGCATAACGGCGATCTCCAGTGAGACGATAAGCTTTGGCCAGAGTGACCAGGTGCTGGTGACGGTTAATTTCCCACGTTACCTTGCTGTCTCCGACTTCTGCAAAATCAAGATAGCGTACACGGTGAAACAGCTTGCGAGGCGCTTGCTTTCCATGAACTGCATCCAAATGCCAATTGATCGGACTGCCGTAGTCCAACTCGGAATAACCCAGCACGTCGAAGGAATGACGGCAAACCTTCTCAGCCTGAGCCACGATTCCGTCCGCATAACCTGGAATTCTCGCCCGCAATAAATTCAGAATGGGCTCTACCGTTTGCGGCCCAAAGAAGAAAGGTGCCTCGCCTGCGCTGGTCGAAGTTCGCTGCCCCCGGGAAAAGTCAAAACCCAGCAGCGATAAGAATCCGTCCTGCCGCTTTGCCATTTCCTGCCGGAGTCGCTCACGCAACTCCGCGCGATCCATGCGGGATAGCCGCTCCCCGAGCTTTCTCCAATGCTTCAGATTCATACCGTCGAACGACAGGATTCCTTTGTAACACCTTACCTGGACCGCTGTCCCGCTGGGGTCGATGCTTTATTACGGAAGTGGCGGAACCGACATACGTCCACACTTTTTCATCTATGTAAGATATCCTTAGGTTTTCTTTCTCTGGCGGGATGTGGGACTGACAGGATTGATTCAAGGCGAAGGGGCAGCGGATACCCCCCGCTCAACATAGTCACTTTCAGGATTTGGGTCGCCAGCGTCAGCAGGCAAATTGCCGCATCTCGCGGAACAGCGAATTCCCACCGGTGGAGGGTTATTATGAGCGAACGGGTTAGCGTTTTTGGTCTTGGCTATGTGGGGTCAGTCACGGCGGCTTGCCTCGCATCAAAGGGGCACTCAGTGATCGGTGTCGACCTGAGCCCACTCAAGGTAGAGCAACTGAACTTTGGGCGCAGCCCCATTGTGGAACCGGGAATGAAGGAATTGGTGGACAGTGCCCACAGCCATGGACTCCTGCGAGCCACCACGAATTCCACCGAGGCGGTCATGCAGTCCAGCATTTCTTTCCTGTGTGTGGGAACTCCGAGCCTGCGCAGCGGAAGGCTTGACCTTGGCCACGTAGAACCGGTCTGCCGCGAGATCGGACAAGTGCTGCGGCACAAATCGGACTTTCACCTGGTCGTACTGCGGAGCACCGTCCTTCCCGGCACGGCGGAAAACATCGTAATTCCCGCACTCGAGCAGGCCAGCGGTAAGCGCATGGGAAACGATATTGGAGTCTGCGTCAATCCCGAGTTCATGCGAGAAGGAACCGCAGTGGCCGATTTCCTGGAGCCTGCGATGACGATTGTCGGAGCGGCGGAGTCGCGGCACGCGGCACTCGTACGGGAACTTTACGCCTGGGCCAAAGGGCGATTTTTCGAAACGTCTTTTCGTTCCGCAGAGATGGTGAAGTATGTTTGTAATGCCTGGCATGCGCTGAAAGTCGCTTTTGCCAACGAAGTCGGTACACTCGCCAAAGAGCTTGGAGTGGACACCGAGGCCGTCATCGAAATCTTTACCGCCGACGACAAGCTGAATATCTCTCCGAAATATCTGAACCCCGGCTTCGCCTTCGGCGGATCGTGTTTGCCGAAGGATGTTCGTGCCATCAACTATCGCGCCAAGGAACTGAGCCTGAAGCTGCCGTTGTTTGAATCTCTCATGCCCAGCAACGAAGAGCACCTGAAGCGCGCAGTGGAGATGGTGCTCGATACGGGCAAACGAAACGTCGCCATCCTGGGCCTGAGCTTCAAAGCAGCCACCGATGATCTGCGCGAGAGCCCGCAGGTGCAACTGGTTAAGCATCTGCTTGGCGAAGGCCGCAGGCTCACAATCTGGGACGATAATGTGTCTCTGGGCCGTCTGATCGGCTCAAACCGTGAGTACATCGAAAAGGAAATTCCTCATATCGGATCGCTCCTTGAGACCGATCTCGCCGAGACTCTGAAGGATGCCGAGGTGGTCGTGCTCGGCACACGGGGAATTTCGCCAGAGGTTCTGCACAAGCACCTTCGCCCGGAACAGACGATTGTTGATTTGGTGAATCTGGAGAAGGACCGACGTCCCCAGGCACGCCAGTACTCGGGCATCTGCTGGTAAGAACGTGCGCATCCTCTGGGTAAAATCGGGGAAGATGCTGCCGATCGATACCGGCGGCAAGATTCGTTCCTACAACATCCTGCGTCAATTGATCCGTTCCCACGAAGTCACGTTTCTGTCGGACTACAGCGGGGAGCCGGACCCCTCCTACGAGGCCGACATCGCTCGCGAACTGCCTGGCGCCCAAACCATCCGCACCGACTCGCCGGAAGCGGGCACTCTGGGCCAATACCTCAGCTACGTCCGCGGAATATTTCGGGCGGCGCCTTTCGCGGTTAGCAAATTTGCCGATCGGGCCGTGCGGAGCCAAGTCACAGCATGGCTGAATGAAAGGCGCTTCGATGTCGCCGTGTGCGATTTTCTTGTGGCGACCATCAATTTCCCCCGCACGCTAGCCACGCCCACGGTGCTTTTTCAACACAATGTGGAATCCTCGCTGTGGAAGCGCCGTGCCTCCACCGAGTCCAAACCGGTTCGGCGCCTGGCGTACAAACTGGAAGCGGCCAAAATGGAGCGCTATGAACGCCGCGAGGTACGCCGCTTCCATTCGATCATCGCTGTATCCGATCACGACCGCAGACAAATGCTGGAAATGGGCGCTTCGGAAATTACCGTCGTGCCCACCGGCGTCGACACTCAGAAATATCAGGTTTCGTCGCCTGCGAACGCAAATCCGCCCCGCATCGTTTTCACGGGTTCCATGGATTGGGAGCCGAATATCGATGCCGTCAACTACTTTTGCTGCGAAATCTTTCCACACGTCCGCAGGGAACTTCCCGACTCGATATTCCAAATCGTTGGGAGACAACCTCCAGCCATCGTGAAGAGATTGGCCTGCGATAACGTCGAAGTGACCGGAACCGTGCCGTCGGTCTCGGACTACCTGCGGGATGCCACGGTCGTGGTGGTTCCCCTGCGCGCCGGAGCAGGAACGCGACTCAAGATTTTCGAGGCGATGGCGATTGGAAAAGCGGTGGTCTCAACTTCCATCGGCGCCGAGGGATTGGACGTGCACAACGGCAGCGACATCATTCTGGCCGATGAACCAGCAGCATTTGCGAATGCCATTGTTAGACTGACGCGCGACTCGGGGCTTCGGCGGCAATATGAGTTGGCCGCCGCCAGGTTAGCGTCCCAGTACGACTGGTCGAATATTGCTGGCGTTTTCGCTGACGCCTTGCAGCGCGCTTGCCGGAAGGTCTGATCGCTCACGCCAAGATTTGCCGTTCATGAGGATCACAGAGTTTCAAGTGCGCACAGTCGCCGCTCATCGAAAACTGGACCGTGAAAGTGCAGGAAAGGCGAATCACGTATTTGACAGCCTCTGGAGTGACCATAATCTCCAGATCAAGTTAACGAGGGTTTCCGATGAGTTCCGCTCATGACGCCGCAGAGATCGCCCGCAGTGCTTCGGAAGCCAGCAAGATCAGGCTTGTGGATGTGGATCTTGAAAGATATCAGAATCCTCCCGCCGACACATGTTATCCATTGGAATACGCTTTCTTTCTGCTTGGGGACGTGCTCAATAAGACTGTGCTGGATCTTGGCTGCGGGTCCGGCGAAGAAGCTGTCCCCCTCGTCCAACGTGGCGCTCAGGTCATCGGCGTTGACATCTCGCCCGATCTGATTGCCGTCGCACATCAGAGATTGCGAAAGTATGGAGTGAATGCCGATTTGAGGGTCGGATCGGCATATGAAACTGGGCTGCCAGATGCATCCGTCGACGTCGTCTTTTGCATGTCTCTCCTCCATCACTTGCAAATCGATCGAGTGAAGAACGAGATCGTTCGCATCCTCAAACTGAATGAATTCTGCACAATTAGAAGAAATTGCTGAAGGCTTCGAGGTGCTCGCCACGCGCAACTTCCGCACTCCCTTGGTTCCCTTACTCGAGAGAGTCAATCAGTCCCCTCACGTTCGGGAACGCATCTTGTCCTACGATGACCATATCTTGAAGCAGTTTCCGCTGATGGCGCATTTTGCGACCATCCGGGTGATGTCTTTGCAACTCAAAGTACTTCGATGAACTCGTTTTCGACTGCGGGCAGATCTCCCGTCGTTCCTCTGCAGCGTCCAGCTTAGGGTGGAGTTCACCACTTGACTCGTAGAGCTTCGCCGCACTCACCGATACCGACAGGAATTTAAGTCCTGAATTCTCGACACCTGGGCTAAAGCCGAGTGAGCCCTTGTGTCGATGGTTTGGGGCCGTGTTCGTGTCAGCCCGCCGCAAGTGTCCAAACGTGCGGACGAAGAGTGAGCTAGCGAGGTACCTCAGAGTGCAACAAGTACAGGGCCATCCGTAATCTGTTGGAAAGAGCGGTTTCCGCCTACTGTGGAGCACACTCGGACTCGAAAGCTATCTCAGTCCCCCAAAATCCGTTTCGAGGAGAATTTATGCTCCCCCTGAGATTAGGCCTTGTAAGCCGGATTTCAAAGCTCACGGCTTTTGCTTCACTGCTGCTGATTTCGCTTCTGTGCTTCAACGGCTGTCAGATGTTACCGTCTAGCGGCTCCGGTGCGCCGACACAGCCGCCGACACAGCCTCAGACCGCCCCGATCCAACTGTCACCGAGCACTGCAAATGTGCGATCGGGAGGCCATGTGCAGTTCACCGCTCTGCTGCGGAATACGACGGACACAGCGGTGCAATGGTCAGCTACAGGCGGCGCGATCTCAACCAGCGGAGTGTTTTCAGCGCCCCAGGTCAGTACCCCACAAACCATCACAGTAGTCGCTACCGGCTCTGATCGCCAGTCGAGCGCGACGGTGACGGTCACGCCCTTCCAGAAACTTGAGGTATCGACCCAATCTCTTCCTCCGGCACAAACCGGCACGTTGTACTCCGTGGCCCTCACGGGCACAGGCGGGACGGCTCCTTATGAGTGGACAATCCAATCCGGCGGATTGCCTGCCGGGCTGGCGCTCGCCTCCGCCGGAATCATCTCTGGATCCACAAGTGAAACCGGTACGTTCCTCTTCATCTCTCAGATTCGCGATGCGGCCGGCAATCAAAGCACAGCAGCTCTGGCTTTGACCGTTTCCCCCGCGTCCGTCAGCAACTTCGATGGACCCGCAGAACTTCCGCGCGTATACCTTCAGACTTCGCTTGCCGACACGCCGGCGCCCGGCAAGACAACGCTCGTCAACACAGCGTCTGACTTTCAAGCCGCCCTTAACGGAGCCATTTGCGGCGATACCATCCAATTGCAGGCTGGAACCACTTTCAGCGGCGTTTTCGTCTTCCCGAACGAGCCTTGCGACAATGCCCACTGGATTATTGTTCGCACCAGCGCGCCCGATGCCAGCTTGCCACCGGAAGGAACCAGAATCACTCCCTGCTTCGCGGGGGTGACCTCGCTTCCCGGTCGCCCTGCTTTCAATTGTCAATCCACCAAGAATGTCATGGCCCGGCTTGTGGTCCCCGTGTCCAAGGGCAATGGACCTGTGATGTTTGCCCCGGGAGCTAATCACTATCGCCTAATTGGACTAGAAATCACACGCGCAACCGCCCCCGGCTCCGTTTCCGAGCTCATCACGCCACAGACTCATTGTCCCGCAGACCACATCATCGTCGATCGTTCCTGGGTACATGGAACGCCACAGGATGAAACCACCCGTGGTGTTTACTTTTCGGGGATCACATCTGGCGCGGTCATTGATTCCTTCTTCACTGATTTTCACTGCGTCGCCCGCAGTGGCGCCTGCGTTGACGCACAAGCTGTTGCCGGCGGGCTCGGCGACCTGCCTTCCGGTCCCATCAAGATCACGAACAACTTCATGGAAGCCGCCGGCGAAAACATCCTATTCGGCGGAGGCGAAGCTACGGTTGTGCCGGCCGACATCGAGGTTCGCTACAACTACCTCTTCAAACCCATGATCTGGATGCCCGGATATCCTGGCTTTGTCGGCGGCCGCGATGGAAATCCATTCATCGTCAAGAACCACTTCGAACTCAAGAATGCGCAGCGCGTGCTGTTTGAAGGGAATGTCGCCGAGTATACGTGGGGAGGATTTAGCCAACAGGGATATTCTCTCCTCCTAACGCCGAAAAACCAGGCAGGGGCTGACGATAGCAATGTCTGCCCCTCTTGTCTGGTCAGCGATGTCACCATACGTTACAGCACGGTCAGTCACGCGGCCTCGGGGATGCAGATTGCAACCGTCCTCTCCGACAACCATGGTGAGGCATTGGGAGGCCTGCGCTATAGCATTCACGACATCACTTTCGATGACATCTCCGCCAGCACGTATCAAGGGGATGGTGCTTTTTTCCTCATCACCAATAACTGGAGCAGCCACGCCTTGCAGAGCGTGACTATTAACCACGTCACCGGCTTCGGCGACCCGACTCGTCCGTTGATTTACGTTGGGGATCACGCCGGGCTGCCTAAGATCTCAGGGTTAGTCTTCACCAACAATATCCTCATTGCTGGCCCTAGCGCGCATCCCATCGAGTCCACGGGCGGCGCAACGAATTGCGCCAAACCTGAAATTCCCCTCGAGGTTTTCAATACTTGCTTCTCCTCCTACACGTTTTTCAACAACGCCCTCATCGCCACTTCCAGCGCTCTCAAATGGCCTGCCGGCAACTTCTTCCCGGCAAATCCGCAGGCCGTAAGTTTTGTCAACTACAACGGTGCGAATGGCGGGAACTACCGTTTGGGTCCGTCCAGCGAGTATGCACACGCCGGCACCGACGGCAAGAATCTGGGAGCTGACATCGACCTGATCGATGCGGCAACTGCGGGGGTCCAGCCATAATCCGGCTAATCCAGCCGCTCTCCAGGGAAAACGCGGCCTAGCGTGGTAAGATTGTTTTCAGCGCCTATGCATTTTCCTTCCCCGCGGCTTCCCATTGTGCTCTGGTGTGTGCTCGCGTCTGTTTTGGCAGCGCAGGCTCAAGGACCAGCCAACGAAAAATTTGATGGCCCCGCTGAATTGCCCCGGATCTACTTGCGCAGTTCATTGGCCGACACTCCGTCTCCGGGGAAGACGCGTCTCGTCAAGGCCGGTGACGATCTGCAGCAGGCGCTGAATTCTGTATCCTGCGGCGACACTCTGCGACTGGAAGTTGGCGCCACCTTTACTGGAACCTTTCGTCTCAGGCAAGAATCCTGTGATGATTCGCACTGGATCATCATTCGGACCAGCGCTCCTGATAGCGATTTGCCGCCGGAAGGCACCCGCATGACTCCCTGCTACGCGGGAGTTGCCAGTCTGCCCGGCCGGCCCGACTACCACTGCGACAGCCCGCGCAACGTGCTCGCTCGCATTACATTCGGCGGCGGTGGCGCTGCGGGCCCCATCTTTCTCGATGCCGGTGCAAATCATTACCGCCTGCTCGGGCTTGAGATTACACGCGCCTTGCCGCAGAAGTCAGTATCGAACCTGATCAGCCCCATGGCGCACTCTCCCGCCGATCACTTCGTCTTCGATCGCCTTTGGTTGCACGGAACGGAACAGGATGAAACCACGCGCGGCATTTACTTGAGCGGCACGCGCTATATGTCGGTCGTCGACTCGTACTTTTCTGACTTCCACTGCGTGGCCAGAACCGGAGCCTGCACGGACGCACAGGCTATCGCCGGCGGACTTGGCAGTCTGCCCGAAGGGCCTGTCAAGATTGTCAACAATTTCCTGGAAGCCGCGGCAGAAAGCGTGATCTTCGGAGGCGGTCCCGCCACCACGACTCCGGCCGACATTGAAATTCGCCACAACCACTTGTACAAGCCCTTGACGTGGATGCCCGATCAAGCTCGCTTCATTGGCGGAACTTCTGGCCAACCTTTTATCGTCAAGAACCACTTTGAGCTGAAGAACGCCCAGCGCGTCTTGTTCGAGGGGAACATCCTGGAGAATACGTGGGGCGGATTTTCTCAAGTGGGCTTTTCCATCGTTCTCACGCCGAAGAATCAGGCCCCCAACGTGTGTCCCGACTGCCGGGTCACCGACGTGACTCTGCGCTACAATCGCGTCGCACATACGGCCAGTGGAATGCAGATCGCCAACGTGCTTTCCGATACCAAGGGTGCATCCGCAGCGGGCGAGCGCATCAGCATCCACGACGTGCTTTTTGACGACATGGATGCCACGACATACAAGGGATCTGGCACTTTCGCACTCGTCATGTCCGTCGCTCCGAAGCTGCACGATGTAGTGCTGGACCACATCACCGCATTTCCGCCAGCGGTATTGCTTGGAATCAAAGGCATAGTGGGCGACCCGAAAATCATCAATTTTGTGTTTCGAAACAGCATCCTCGGCGCGGGAACGCAGGAGATCGCGACGACTGGCGGAGGCACGATCAATTGTGCGAGCAAGCAACCCCATCCTGCGGCTATTCTGGACAGCTGTTTCCAGGATCCCAGCTTCACTCGCAATGTCATCGTAGGTAGTCACTCGGTTTGGCCGAAGGGAAATTACTTTGTTGGAAGTCCTTCGGATGTTGGCTTCGTGAACTTCAATAACGGCAAAGGTGGCGACTACCATCTTTGCAAGGCGAAGGAACCGCCCTCGTGCAAGGCGGTTTCGAAATACGTAAAGGCTGGAACCGACGGCAAAGACCTGGGAGCCGATATCGACGCCATCGCAGCAGCGACCGCCGGTGTCGAGTGACCCCGGTGATCCCAGCCTGCGGAATCCGCTTGGAATTTCCTCCTTCGCGACGGACAATTCTGGTGCGTGTTTGAGTCGGCCTGGACAGGCCTCGAACGCGTCGCAAATTCTTTCCTGACTCATGAAACAGGTCATTCGCAAAGGTTTGAAGGAAATCATCGTGGACGAGGTGCCCGACCCCGTTGTCATACCGCATCACGTCCTCGTCCGTCCTTCGTACTCGCTGATCAGCAGCGGCACCGAGACGGCCAGCATCCACCAGGAAGGAGTGCTGAAAGCGGTCGCGGAAAATCCTTCACACCTGCAAAAGATTTGGAATGCGGTTCGCTCTCAGGGACCGGTGAGCACGTTCAACGAAGTTCGCGCCAAGTTTAAGGAGTATGCGGTTCTTGGCTACTCGGGCGCCGGAGTTCTGGTCGACAAGCATTTCAGCGTAACGAATTTCGAAATTGGCGATCGCGTCGCCTACGGGGGCGAGGGCACCGGCCACGGGGAAACCATCCTGGTCGGCGAAAAACTGGCGGTCAAAATCCCTGCGGGTGTCGCAGCCGAGCATGCCTGCTTCGCAACATTGGGCAGCATCGCCCTGAATGCTGTGCGCATTGCGCAGATTGCCCTCGGAGAACACGTTGCAATCCTCGGACTCGGCCTGGTCGGACAGCTGATTGCTCAGCTCGCTCGCCTCCAAGGCGCATCGGTTGTTGCCATCGACCTCAAGCCGCAACGCGTCGAGCTGGCACATCGGCTGGGAGCGGATCACGCCTTGCTGGGATCGGCCACGCTTCCACAACAAGTGGAAACGATCACGCACGGCCGCGGCGTCGATTGCGTCATCATTGCGGCGGCAGCGAAATCCTCCGCGCCTTGCGAGCAGGCCGTGGAGATCTGCCGTGACCGCGGACGCATCGTCGATGTCGGGGCTGTCGAACTCGCGTTCCCCTGGCACTTGATGTATCTCAAGGAGATTCAGTTCTTCATGTCCCGTGCTTACGGACCGGGAAGTTATGACCCGGCCTACGAGAAGAAAGGGCTGGACTATCCGCTGCCCTACGTGCGCTGGACAGAAAACCGCAACATGGAAGAGTTTCTGCGGCTAATCACTTTGGGACGGGTCCAGTTGCAGCCGTTGATCACCCACCAGTTCGCGCTCGAAGACGCTGCTCGCGCGTACGAAACGATTATGGATCCGGCGTCCGGAAGCCTGGCGGTGGTTCTGAATTACCCTGCTTCCAAAGCAGAGGGCACCGTCGCCGAGTTTGTTCCCAAGCGTAAGGTCACAGTTGGCGGAGCGACTGCATCTGCCGGAAAACTCGGCGTCGCTCTGGTTGGAGCTGGTAATCTTGCACGCTGGGTTCACCTTCCGGTCTTGAAGAAAGTTCCTGGGGCGGAGCTGCGCGCGATCTACTCGGCGAACGGTGCGCGGGGAAAGAGTTACGCTTTACGCTTCGGCGCTCAATACTGCGCCTCGGACTACGACGAAGTCCTGCGCGATCCTGATGTAAAAGTCGTGGTGATCGTCAGCCGCAATCCCCAGCATGCTCCGCAGGCATTGGCTGCGCTGCGCGCGGGCAAGCACGTGTTCCTGGAAAAGCCGATGGCACTCACCGAACAGGAATGCCGTGAGCTTTCGCAGGCGGTGCAGGACTCGGGCAAGCAATTGACCGTCGGATTCAACCGCCGCTTTGCGCCCTCATACGTGTCGCTGAAAAAGCAACTTTCCGGGCGCTCCGGTGCAGCCGTTCTCCATTGCCGGATCAACTCGCCGGGAATCTCAGGAGACTACTGGATGGCCGATCCTGCCATTGGTGGCGCCATCCTGGGCGAAGCCTGTCACTTCGTCGACCTGATGTACTGGCTGCTCGACTCGGAACCTGTTTCGGTCTCTGCTTTTTCCCTGCCTACGGGCGTAAAGGCGCCGATCGGCGAAAACAATCTCACCGCGACGTTTCGATTCGCCGATGGTTCCATCGGCAATCTCACATATTGCACCATAGGCAGCCGGACCTCGGGCGGCGAGCGCGTCGAGGCGTTCGCGTCGGGTCTGGGCGCGTTTGCGGAGGATTTCAAGAAATTCACGTCACAGACCAGCCTGGTCCAAAAGCGCTCAAGCCTGTTTGCGGAGAAGGGCTACGCAGAACAGATGAAGTCTTTTCTTGAAGCTTTGCGGGAAGGAAAGCCTCCCGCTGTCACCGTGCGCGATGGGGCGCGCGCGACCATCGGGTGCCTTCGCATGTTGGAGTCAGCGAAGGAAACGGCCGTAACCGAAATCAATCTCGAAGCGGCTCTGCTTTGAATAGCAGTTCAGCCCACCGAACGGATCTACAACCAGGACAAATCACGGGTTACAAACAAGTGGCCAAGTGCTGTCTGCGCTTTTAGATAAAGCTTGGAATCGAAGTAAGTGTGGTACATAGCCCTCATTCGTCTCAGGTCGGCCCTCTTCAGCAGATTGCGGTCCGTGGTTGCGAGGGAATAGCCCAACTCCGTCATGGTCCCGCCGACCAACGCCTCAAACATTGCCAGATCCCGAACCGAGAATTTTTCCCGCCAACGGCCAACCGGGCTGAAGTTCTTGCCTTCCGAATTGTCCTTGAATGAAGTGTTGGGCTCGCTCACTGAGCCGATCCCTACTTTCAGGATCCGGTCGTAACTCAGATCGTGATCAATGAATTCGCCGAGCCGAGCCAACACCTTCGGAGGATCGGAAACCAGATCTTCGAAATGCACCTCGATATAGTCGCGACCGAGATCGTGGCCATCGTTTCGCCCACGGTTCACGATCCATTCCCAATAGAGGCCAGCGACCATGGTGTGCGGAGTGCGATCCCATGGCAGGGGCTTGATATAGCCCTGCTTCTCGGTCGAGAGTGCGACGTCGCGGCCGTCGCGAATGATGTGGATGATCAGCGCATCGGGAATCGTCTCTTTGATTCGAGGCAGGTGCAAGAGATGTTCTGGAGTGCAATCAGCCCAGCGTCGTACCCCCTGCTTGCGCGCGATTTCCTCCATCACGATACGCAAGAAGTTACCGCCATTGGTACAGTTGGCCAGCACCTTGGAGCGAATCTCTTCCGCATCCAAACCCGAGACCGCGAAAAGTTTGCTGTCGAGCCATGCTTTCATCAGGCGCTCGCGGTTACGACGAATGTTCAAGTCTCCGAAGCGCGGCTCAAGCAGGTTGATAGCATTCGATTCGGTGCGGTAAACCGCGAAATCACCCGCCGACAAGATCATGTGATAGAGAAGCGTCGTCCCCGACCGCCCGCATCCGATGACAAAGACAGGAGCGTCCCTTCGCGCCGTTCCGCAGTTCGTCACTCTGCAGTCCTTGGTTCTTGCTTCTGTCACGTCCATAGCGTTTCGGATCAGGATTGTTAAGCCGTTCAGCGCCTTTCAGCCATGGCTACGGCTGTGGAGGAATGCGGCTCAATCCCGACAAATCCCGGGAACTGGCGACAGACTTCCTCAATGCTGTCCGCCAGTTTCTTGGCGTTATCTTCCAGTTCGATCTCAGGAATTCTGGCAACCATCGCTTTGTTGTCGCGCAACGCGTCTTCCATCAATGCAAGCAACCTATCGACGTCTCCTTCTTTCCACAGTTCCGTGCCCGCGGGGCGCGCGCCATTGTCCGCGCCGAGCACCGGCACCTTCAGCTTCAGGGATTCCAGCACTGATGAACAGATTCCGTCGGTGATGGGAGTTCGGATGTACGCCAGCGACCGGCTCAGTATCGTAAGGAATGCATCGTGCGGCACGGAACCCTGGATACAAACGGCATCCTCGATTCGTTCCGCCTTCAAAAACGTGGCCATTGCGTCCATCTCTCGATCCCACGGCCCTACCAACAAAAATCCGACTCTCGGATGTTTTTGCCGTAAACGCCGTATCGCTTCAGCGAGAAACTCGAGCGCGAATTCCTTGCGGAAGCAGACGTAGCTGAAGAACACACCTTCGTGATTACGGTAGAACTCATCGACCTCTGCAGGCAATGCCGCGGGCGTGAACTGCACATAGTAGGACGAAAAGTGCGGGATGGGCACGACCTTGTCTGCCGAAATCCCCGTCGTCAGTAACACGTTCTTCACTTTTTCGCTATTGCAATAGATTCGCTGAGGAAAGCGAAACAGGAACGCAAACGCCCAGTGACGGAACGAACTTTTCGGCGCGGGAAAATAGCTCTGCTGATGGCCACCGCCGTAGGTGAGCAGTGCGGGTCTGCCGTATATACGAGCCAGGACCAGCGCGGCCAGTGCCAGCAGATAGCCCTTCTTCGTTTCCCCGTTCACTCGCATGTGAACCGCGTATCCTCGGCGCGCCATGCGCCACACTTTGCGGAAAAAATCCCATCCACTCTGCACGCCGATGTATTCCGGGCTGGCAATGCGGCGATTCTCGTTGAGATTCATAATCTGGCAATCCCAACCACGGCCTTCCAGTTCTTTACGTAGCCCGACCAGGCTCATGGTCCAACTGCACACTGGAGGCGGCCAGTTTCCGATCTCGAGGATTCGCTTCACCGTGATAAGCCCTCGTGCGTGGATTTCACCGCCGGAATCGGCTTGTGCCCGACGGAATCTGACTGCGTCTTTTCGGACAGCAGTGCGTGATACAGGTCCTGAAATTGCTGTCGCACGATGCCAATGGAGTAGCGCGACCTGGCGCGTTCGCGTGCGGCATTCCCAAGCTGCTTTCGCAAGTCCGCTTGCATCGCTAGTCTTTCCAGGGCGGCGGCGAACTTATCTTCGTCTCCGGCCGGGAATAGAAGCCCGGTGTGTTCATGTTCGATGAGTTCGGGATTTCCTCCGACGTTCGCTGCGACAACGGCAACCCCGGCGGCCATGGATTCCAGAATTACGTTCGAAAGGCTCTCCGACGCGGACGGCAACACGCTGACATCCAATGACGCCAGAACCGCCCCCACATCGCGTCGCTCGCCAAGAAAGATCGCGCGCCCGGCCAATGCCAGTTCCTGGTGCAGTTTCTCCAGTCCTGGCCGCGCCGGACCGTCGCCGACCAGCACAAACTGCATCTGCGGAAACCTTGGTGCGAGTTTCGCGGCCACACGCAGGAACAGATCGTGGCGCTTGATGGGATCGTTCATGCGCGAAATCATTCCGATCCTGAAGACCCCCGGATCGGCAGGGAAGGCTGGAGCAGCCCGCGCAAACACGGTCTCCGGCAACCCGTTTGGGATCACCGCAAGCTTGGATTCTGGAACACCCGCCGCCCGCAAAGAATCCCCTGCCGCGCGGGAGTTGCACACCACGCGATCGCAAAAGCGAAACGCGTGACGCTGCGCGCGAAACTTTGCCGTCGTCAGCAGATCCCCCAGCTGACGATGGCTTCCCAATACAACCGGAACACCCGCCCACCGCGCCGCCGGAATCAGCATCAGGTTGGAATAGAAGTCAAATGCATGTGCGACCCGGACGTGCTTTTCCTTCAAGAACTGCGCCAACCGAAGCCGGGCTCGCCAGGAGCGCCCGCCAAACAGATTTCCCCCCGGCGAAAACTCGATCACTTCATCAACTTCCTTCACAAACGGCCCAGCACGCTTGATGCATCCCAGGCTCACTGAGAATCGATCCCGGTCGAGCGCATGCGCCATGGTGACAAATTGGCGCTCGCTTCCGCCGGTTTCCAGTGTATTGGACATCAGAAAGACAGAGATCGGCGGGCGGGCCGCGAGGCCTGATTCTCTTTGCTTTTGCGGCAACGGAGACGCGTCAGTCACCGTGCATCCTCTCTTAAACTCGTGGACAAAGTCACCCCCTCGGCGCACGCGATCGACGCTTTCGCTGACTCGTGGCGCTCTAGGAAATTGCGGTGCCAGAGTTCGAAGATGAGCAGCATCCACAAAACACCAGCATGATCGCGTTGTCCGCGGAAATGCTCGTCCAGCACGCTACGAACCGCGCTCGCCTTGAAATATCCGCGCTGCAGAGTGCGGGGCTCTGACAGAATCGACAGCAGGCCGTCCTTCAGTTCGTGGCGCATCCAGTGCACCAGCGGCAGCGAGAAGCCCTGTTTGCGACGATGCAGCAACTCTGGAGGAACGCCCAATTTTTCGGCCAGTTTCTTGAAGAGGAATTTCCGCGTCCCGTCCCGAAATTTGTACTTCACCGGCAGCGCCGCGACCCACTCGACAAACTCGTGATCCAGGATCGGGCAGCGCATCTCGAGCGACGTGGCCATGCTCATGCGATCGACTTTAGTTAGAATGTCGGCGGTCAGATACGTCTTCGTGTCGAGATACATCATTCGGCTGAGCTGATCGCTCGCCGGAGCCTCATCGTAATAGCGGGCGAACCGGCGAAACGGATCGTCCCAGGCGCGGGCGCTTGCCACAAATTCGTCAGAGAAAAGATTGCGCTCGCGGTGCAGCGCGGGCAGGAATGAAACTCCGTCGAGGTAACGGTCGCGCGATGACAGCGTGACGTTCCAGGAGAACTTGCGCCCCTTCACCCCTGCCGGCAGCAGCGGATACATGTGATCGCGATACAGCTTACCCATCCACGGCGGCACGAAGTCAAAATGGCGCCGCCGCCAATTGACGAAGTAGCGGTCATATCCAGCGAACAGCTCGTCGCCGCCATCGCCGGAAAGCGCGACGGTCACGTGCCTGCGTGCAAGCTGCGAAACACAGTACGTCGGAATCATCGACGAGTCACCGAAGGGCTCTTCCATCATCCGCGTCAGATGATTCAGCGTGTCGTTGATGTCCGGATCGACGACCAGTTCGTGATGATCGGTGGAGAAACGCTTGGCCACCAGGCGCGCATAATCAGCTTCGTTGAAGTCCGCCTTGCGAAAGCCGATCGAGAACGTCTTGACCGGCGCCGCACTCTCCCGCGCCATCAGCGCCACGACGATCGAGGAATCCACACCGCCGCTCAGCAGCGCACCTAATGGCACGTCGCTGATCAGGCGAATGCGCACCGCCTCAGCCAAACGCCGCTCCATTTCTTCGAGGCAGGCTTCATCGGATCCGGGGTCATTTACGCTGTAAGCTGGGACATCCCAATATTGACGGATACGGATCTCCCAATCCTTGTATTCCGCCAAATGGCCCGGAGGCAGCTTGCGAATCTCACGGAAAGCCGAGTGTGGATCGGGAATATAGCCGAAGTAAAAAAATTGCAGAACGCCTTCGAGATCGACATCCGCCAGCTCAGGAGCCACCGCCAGTATGGATTTAATCTCGGATCCGAAATAAAGCCGGCCGTCGCGCACCGCGTAGTACAAAGGCTTTTTGCCCAGCCGGTCGCGGGCCAGCAACAGGGATTTGCGCTTCTCATCGTAGAGTGCGATGGCAAACATCCCACGCAGCTTCGCGATGCACTCCGCGCCTAGTTCTTCATAAAGATGAACTATCACTTCGGTGTCGCAGCGCGTGTAGAACCGATGTCCGCGGCTCTCGAGCTCGCGGCGCAGATCAGAAAAGTTGTAAATCTCGCCGTTGAATACGACTGCGACCGTGCGGTCCTCGTTGTAGATGGGCTGGCTTCCACCCGACAGGTCGATAATGCTGAGCCTGCGCATTCCCAAGCCAACGTTGCCGTGCGCGGCGATCCCCTCTTCGTCCGGACCGCGGTGCACGATCGTGTCCGTCATCCTGCGCACGTCTTCCACAGAAGCGCGTTCATCGTATTTGCCGACGAATCCTGCTATCCCGCACATGTCGCAATCTCAGAGTTGATCGAAGTAATGGGGAGCGTACCGTACCTTCAACTCCCGAATACCGTCAGCGACCCCACACCGGGCGCGGCTTGCCGGCGCCTGCGAAGGCTGCCTTGCTCAGCACCTTCTCTTTTCCCTTTTCGACGATGGGCTGTCCCAGTCGCACCAGCACACACGTGTACCCGATCATCACATAGGGATACAGGTTGTACTCCGTGGAAGCGAAACAACCACCCACCACATACGCTGCCATACCCGCGAACAGTGCCTGGGTGAACAGGCGGTAGTCCGGATCGGTCTGGTATTTTTCGGATTTCCTCGCCTCCGCAACGTTTTTGAAAGCGCTCCCTAAAGCCATCAAGAACAGAATGAGCGCGAGAATTCCGGCTTCGGCGGAAAGCTCCGTATAGGTGTTATGGGCCACGGCCCAGCCACTATCCACGATCGGGAAATTGCCCGGGCCCACGCCAAACAGCGGATGCTGCAGCGACAGCACGATGCTCCTCTTCAGCAACTCCTTTCGCGCCTCCCGCGACCCTTTGTCATGCGAACCTTCAATATTTCCCATCACAATGCTGGCGACGCGGGCGCGATAGTTCGGACTCGCGGCGATTATCCCCACCCCGATCAGGGCGATCAGTGCCGCGACTCCGATGAAGTAACGCCGCTTCCCTTTGAGTCCGTATTCGTACAAAGAAAAACCGCCGCAGATGATGAGCGCCAGTAGGCCGCCCCGCGAATAGGTCATCACGACGGCCACAAGCATGAACATCATCCCGATAATCCACAGTGCCTTTCTCAATCCGCGCGCGTGCAGCATGAAAGCTATGCATAGCGGAAACACAATCGCAATGTTCAGCGCAAGATCGTTGGAATTCTCCAGAATGCCCTTTTGAACCCCTGAGAGTCGCCCGTCGTGCTGATGGCGCAGCAGCACGGAGACAAAACTGACCAGAACTACCGCGCTGGTTTGGATCCACAGTAATTGCCGCAGTTGGCGCAGCGACACCACCACCATGCTGACCAGGATGGCCGTGACCACGGTCTTGGAAAACTTGTTGAACACCGTGTCGGCCGCGCCGCCTCTCCAGAGAGCAAACGGGATGGTCAGCACCATCTGAAACAGCAAGACGACCAGGAATTTGATCGCCTTGGGCATCTTGACTTTGCCTTGCGCCGCCACTCCCGCGATCAGGCCAAGAAACGCCAAGACTCCAGAAATCTTGGCCATCGGGATGTGCTCAGTGCCGGGGATGAAGTCTTCTGGACGGTAGAAGTAGAGAAAACAAAAAACTACCAGAGCGCCATAAGCAAAAGAATTTCGATGGCGGGACAAATCAGAAAATTTCGCGGCGGTAGTTGTGGCAAGCCCGCCTTCCACTCCGCTTCCCGTCGAACGCGTTAGCATCTACGATTCCTGATCGAACTCGGCCTGTCTGCCTTGCGGCGCAAAAACGCGTGTCGATCACCATCCGTGCCAGTGGGCGACGCGCAGCCCGGGGGAGTGGAATTTTAACCCTTGCATTTCAATAACTTAACCGAGGGGAGGCACGTAATAAAGCAGCCCATTATTGTCCGTGATTATACCCCACCAGCCGTGCGTTTGGCTACGGCGCTGAGCGGCGCTGAGCGTCTCTGTTTGCGCTTAAGCTGGTCAGTCGATTACAATACGTTATTCGCGATTTGTCTCCCCTTGCATCAACAGACCCGGGAAATGCCCGCCAACGCCCCGACAAACGTGGTTTCCGTAGACGTTGAAGACTACTTCCATGCCGAGATTTTCTCGGGCGTGGTGCAGCGGTCAGACTGGGAGCGCTATCCTACCCGCGTCGAGTTCAATACGAAGCGGCTCTTGGACTTGTTCGCCGCATGTAATGTTCAGGCGACATTTTTCATTGTCGGATGGGTCGCGGAAAAATTTCCCCATCTGGTGCGAGAGATCGCGGCTTCTGGACACGAACTGGCCTGCCATTCCTACTGGCACCGGTTGATCTATCAACTGAAGCCAGAGGACTTTCGCGAGGACACTCACCGGGCAAAGTCGGTCATCGAACAGGTCGCTGGCCAGGCCATTTACGGATATCGGGCCCCAACCTATTCCATTGTGGACGCATCTCTTTGGGCGCTCGAGATTTTAGCCGGGCTCGGATTCACCTACGATTCCAGTATCTACCCAATTCACCACGATCGCTACGGTATGCCCGGCGCTCCACGTGCTCCTTTCCGGATTCGCACCGCCTCCGGATCGCTCACCGAGTACCCGCTCACCACGTTCCGTGTCGCCGGGCACAGTTTCCCGGTCGGTGGAGGAGGCTATCTGCGTCTCCTTCCGTCTTGGTACACGTCAATGGGCATTAAGCGGGCTCATACTGAAGGTCTGCCGATCATCACCTACATCCATCCTTGGGAGATCGATCCTGAGCAGCCCCGCTTGCCCATCAAGTTCCCTTCCAGTTTGCGGCATTACCTGAACCTGGGGAGGACCTACGATCGCCTGGCCCACATGTTGCACAAAGAAGCCTTTACCAGTTTCCGGGAAAGTCATTTAGCCGAGATGGCGGAGGAGATTGATCTATATGCCTGTCGACACCAAAACTGACGAATCTCGCCAAATTGAGCAGTACTGGGATGCCATCGCGCCCGAGTTCGACGCGATCTACACCGGCAAGAAAAACTTGGTGTCGCGCGGCTTGGATCGCCTGCTTCGCAAGGATATGTACCAGCGCTTCGAGTGGGTCATGCGCAAAGCCGATGAACTGCGCCCCGCTACGGTTTGTGACATCGGCTGCGGTTCGGGACGTTTCGTGAGTTCCCTGGCCAAACGCGGCGCCCAGGTCACGGGTGTCGACTTCGCCCAACAGATGCTCACTCTGGCGCGTCAACTGACCGAAAGCGAGGGAGTCGCGTCGCGCTGCAAATTCGCGCTCAGCGACGTGCTTGACTGGAAGACGGACCAGACCTTCGATATGGTGATCGCGATTGGTTTCTGGGACTACGTCGCCGATCCACTCCCGAGACTGCAAGTGATTCGTAAGCTGACCAATCACACTTTTCTCTCGGCCTGGCCGCGGGCGGGCACTCTACGGATGGCCATTCGCAAAGTGCGATTGAAAGCTGCAGGCTGTCCCGTGTACTTCTGGGAGCGCCAGCAAGTGGAGAACTACTTACAACAGGCAGGATTCCAAGTTGAATCCTGCGAAATCCTCGGTCAGCTCTACTGTTTTCAGGCGAAGTCTGTCTGATTCACTTTGATGAAGACCCTCTTCTGGATCTCAGCCGCCTTCGTCGTGTATGTGTATTTCGGGTACCCGGCCCTGCTTTGGCTGCTGAAGTCCTTCGCTCGCCATTCCTCAAAGAAGGAACAGATTGAGCCCTCGGTGACGCTCCTCGTGGCCGCGCACAACGAATCGGACGTGATCGCGGCGAAGCTTCGCAACGCCCTTGCCCTCGACTATCCTGCTGCGAAGCTGGAAATCGTAATTGCCTCCGACGGCTCCAACGACAATACCGCCGAGATCGTTCGCTCCATCGCGGAGGCCGAGGGCGCAGGCCGCGTTCACCTGCTGGAGTTTCCCGAAAACCGCGGCAAGGTTCCGACCCTCAACGACGCCCTGTCCAGGCTGACCACGGAAATCGTCGCCTTCTCCGACGCCTCGAGCATGCTGGCTCCAGATTCCCTCCGTCGCCTGGCCCAACACTTCGCCGATCCTAAAGTCGGCGCCGTCAGCGGCGTGTACCGTGTTCTCAAGCAAGACCAGGCCCGGCTCGGCGGACAGGAAGATTTTTACTGGAAGTACGAAACCTTCCTCAAGGTCCAGGAGGCCGGGCTCGGAGCATTCACCGGCGCCCATGGCTCCCTGTACGCCGTTCGTACAGAACTCTACCCCTTCCCGGCTGCCGATACCATCAACGATGATTTCATTATTCCCATGCGCATTCGGCAGCGAGGTTATCGCGTCGACTACGAACCGGCGGCGGTCGCTTACGAGGAAGCTCACGAAATGGAAGGCTTCTCGCGGCGCGTGCGTATCACGGCGGGGAATATCGATCAACTGCGCGAGATCAATGGGATGCTCTGGCCGCCGCAGTTCATGAGCCTGTTCTGCCTTCTCTCACACAAAGCCGCGCGCCTGCTGGTGCCGGTCGCCATGCTCCTGGTGCTCGTGCTGAATTTTCTACTGTGGAAGGATTGGCACTATCGATGGCTTCTCGCGGGACAAGTAGCTTTCTACGGGCTCGCGGCTCTCGGGGCCCTGGTCGCCCTGCGGCCAAAATTCCTGCGCCTACCCTACTACTTCTGCATGATTAACTTCGCCTTCTTCGCCTGGATCTACTTTGCTCTGCGCATGCGGCGCCTGGTTCCTTCCCGCGTTGCACTGGATCGTATCGGCAAGACGCCTTCCGCGAGCTAGAGCCCTAATCCGGCGGTCATCACTTCCCCACAACAGCAAAACCGGTCCATGGGCACAGTAATATCATGACTCATCGTCAGCATTTTGATGGTGAGAAACTTGGCCAGCGGCGGGGCATAGTTCCGATTCTCGTAGACCAATAGCGCCGGGTCAACGCCCGCAATGTCCGTTCCTTCAATCGGAAATCTTCCCAGCAATTGGAAATCGGGGCCCGCTAAAATCTCCCGCAATCTCCTCTGCGACTCAAGCCGGATGGCTGTACCCTCCGTGGTCACCACGAAACGCACCCCGTCGTCGCGCATCAATTGCCTGATTTCATCCGCGTTGTGCGCGATTTGATCCGATCAGCATACAAGGCCTTGCGCAGCACGAGGAACCGTCGATCCGGATCGTTTGCCCGAACAAAAAACTGCGCTCACCTGAATCCACAGCACCCGGCGGAGTTCCCGCACCGTGACCACAGCCATGCTGATCATCATGGCCACGATCACCCCTTTATCATACTTCTCGAAAACGGGGGTAAATGCCCCGCCCCGCCAGATGGCGAACGGCACGCACATTGCAATCTGAAAAAGAAGCAACCACCGGTACTTCACCGCTCGCGGTATCTTCGCGTTGCCACCGCCCATCATTCCGAAGATGAGCGCCACCGCTCCGATGACCCCTGCAATCCTCGCCATCGGAATGTAGTTCAGTCCGGGGATGAAATCCTCGGGCCGGTAGTAATAGAGAGCTGAAAATGTCACCAGAGCGCCATAAACAAACGGACGCCGTCCCTTGGCGTCGATGGCCGCTGCGCGCGCCATCCAGGCCGCGGAACGCTCTCTGCCTTTAACCCATGTGCTTTGCGTGTTCATGAATATTCGATCTTGCCGTTACAGCGTGCCCGGCCTGCCGAAATCACTGCCTTCCGACGCCGAGTTCCTCAATGGGCACGACGATGTCGTACGGAAGCGTCAGCATCCGAATCCTGAGCAACTTATCGGCCGGCGGAACCCACTGCTTGTTTTCGTAGAGCAGAAGACTCTCACCCTTCCAACTCGGCTCGTTGCTCGAGATCGGAAAACGTCCCAGCAACTGAAACTGATCGCTTTGCAATTGCTCACGCAAAATGCGCTGCACCCCAAAACGGAGCGGCACACTTTCCGATACTACGACAAAGCGGATTCCGTCGCGGCGGAAGAAGTCGGCCAACTCTTCCCGGTTGTGCAGCAATTCTTCGCTGCGCTGTCCGGGCCGTATATCGTCGGCATAAAGCGATTTTCGCAGGACCACGAAGTGCCGCTTCGGATCGAGCGCCCGCATGTAGAACACGAAGTTCCCCGGCACTCTTCCGTCAAACAAAACGATCCCTGAGTGATACTGGTTCACCAATTGGGAAGCGACGTCCCTGTAGCCCGATATGTAAGGCCGCTGCTGGCTCCACGCCGGTATTGCAAGCATTGCGACCAGCAGCGCCGCAACCCCGCGCATCGCCATGCGCAGCCTGGATTGCTGAAAGAATTGAGTCAACAGCCCCACGGCAAAATACACGAGCGGCGGGAACCAGTAGATGGCAAACCGTGGCTCCCTTTGCCCGAAGAAGGAGAACGTCACATACCCGGCAACGATCCAGCACACCATCATCGTCGCCTGTCCCCGCTTGTTCCATCGCCAGGCAAGCAGCAGACCCAGGACCGCCAAAGCAAGCAACAAGGGTGAAAAGGCAGCGGGCAAGGTACGGATGTAATAACTAACCCGCTCGAAGCCGCCCATGCGGTGAGAGCCTAGGTCATTCGCTATCGCATTCCCCTGCAGGAAAAGCATCAGCACCAGAAATGGTCCGGCGAGGAGCGCAACCAGTCCTACGACGACCAGCATGTCGCGACGGAAGATGCGATCCCACTTCCTGGTCACCAGCAGGGTCAGCAGACAGAAGACCAGCAGGTACACGCTGGTCTGCTTGCACAACAGTGCGGCCACCAGCCAAAGCCCAAATGCATAGAGAGAGCCCTTGCGGCCTTCGTCCAGGTACCGAATCCAGTGCCGGATGACGGCCACGCCAAGAGCCAGCGAAGGGATCTCCAGCATGATCGTCTTTTCGAACAAGAGCATGGATGGAAGCAGCCCCAGCACTGCCGTACAGATGCCCGCGGTGTAGGAGTCTTGCAGTTCTTCTACCAACAGGAACCACTGGTAAAGCAATATGACCGCAAAGAGAATCACCGTCAGCCTCGCTGATACCACGGAGGCGCCAAACAACCGGAAACTCAGGCCTTCAAAGGCGTAAAACAGCGGTGGCCAGTGGAGTATCGCGACGGCGGGGTATTGCGCGTAATACCGGTAGGCGTACTGCACGGGGTGCCGCAGCGGCAGATCGTGCATCGCATCTGCCATAAAGAGGCCGGTAACGGCGTGCTGCGCCTCATCAACGTTGTAATCGAATTCTCCCCTGTGAATGTCGCGGGCGGCCATGAGGCAAACCAGCGCGATAGCCCCCAGCAGCAAGAACCAGCGGCCGGCCTTTACCAGGCGAGCCGGGGCTGGCCGCCGCGGGCCGCGACTCATTCGCGGTACTTCCCCGTCTCGCACTTCCGCGCCCGCGCTCACCGCGTCCATGCTGCTCGTCTCCCGGCCAGAATATTCGCCAACGCCACTATTGCCGCGCCATTCAGCAGGACGAAAGTGCCAGCCGCGTCGGCGAAGCGCGCCAGGACTCCGCCCTTTACCAGCCCGCTAAGAGCCAGCACGCTCAGCGAGTAGAACATCAACTGCAGAATCAACGTCGCCCGGAAAAAGGGGCCCCTTAACCCAAACGACGCTGCCAGCAACGCTGCCAGTGCGAACGGAACGGCTAGACGCAACAGCTTGTGACTGACAAACTCAAAACGGATCGGATTGGCGCTGCTCAACAGCCAGGGAGCCAGTTGCTGAAGTTGATAATTACCGCTGAGGGTGCGGACCTTTCGCGAAAACTCCTGAGCGGTCCCCAGGTTCGGGTTGTCCCATGCCCGCGCCCGCTCGTCTAGTACCACGCGCTTGCCATGCCGCACTACCTGCATGAGCAGGTAGACGTCGTCCAATATCGTTTCGGGGGGAACGCGGGTTAGCAACTCTCGCCGCTCCGCGTAAAGTGCTCCCGTCGCTCCCACCACTGAGCCGGAGGCCGCCTCCAGCTTCCGAACCTGCTTCTCCATCCGCCAATAGAGGCCCAGCCCCTGGCTGCTCTCACCTCCCGTGGCATCACCCAGCATCAATTCACCGCTCGCGCATCCCACGTCAGGATCGGCAAAGTTTTCAGCTAACCGACGGACAGCTCCCGGTTCGATGCTCTGACGCGCGTCCGTGAACACTACAATCTCCCCTGGGCCAGTTCTATGGCATCGTTCAGACCGGACGCCTTCCCCTGCGCCAGCTGGTTCAGAACGATATGCACCCTTGAATCGTGCCCGTGCGCCCGGAGAATCTCTTCCGTCCGGTCGGTAGACCCGTCAGAAACTACGATGATCTGACATCGATCCACCGGATAATCGAGCCCCAGCAAGTTCTTTAGCTTCGTCTCCAGAATCTGCTCCTCGTTGCGCACGACCATGGCAATCGACACCATCGGGGTGTATGACCCGCGCTGCGCCGGACGGGAACGCCAGAGCATGCGCAGCCGCAACCAGCAGGCATAGCCCACATACGTGTAGGCGATGAGACCTGCTGCCACCCAGAACACCCACTTCATGCAAGCTTCCCCATTCCTCGTGGCCTTACCCGCACCGTATCGGTCTCGCGTCCTCGATCATTCTTGCTCTCACTTCTACACGCCGCAGGCCCCGCCCCATCTCATTTCGCGCCCCGCCCCAGCAGCACGATCTTGACCGTTTGGAAGACGATCCAGAAGTCCAGCCCCACCGATGCGTTCTTGATATAGAACAAGTCGTATTGCAGCTTTTCGCGCGCGTCCTCCACGGTGTTCCCGTACTTGTACTGCACTTGGGCCCAGCCCGTGATTCCCGGCCGCACCATGTGGCGCACGTCGTAGTAGGGAATCTCCATTTTCAGCCGCTCGACGAATTCAGGCCGCTCCGGACGCGGACCCACGAAGTGCATATCCCCCTTCAGCACGCACCACAACTGGGGAATCTCATCCAGCCGGGACAAACGCAGGAACTTGCCCACGCGCGTGATCCTCGGGTCATCGTCCGTAGCCCAGGTGGCGCCGGTATCGGCCTCCGCGTCCTGACGCATGGTACGGAATTTGTAGCAGTAGAAGATTTTGCCCCCACGGCCCACGCGTTCCTGCTTGTATAACGCAGGTCCGGGTGAACTCAGCTTCACTGCTAACACAACAAGAGGAATCAGAGGCAGCGACAGCAGCAGTCCAACGAACGCTACTGAAAGGTTAAGCAACCGGCGAACCAACCGGAAGAATGGGCTAAAGCGGAATCCCCCGGCAAAGATCAGCCAGCTCGGATAAAGGTGTTCGACCTCAATTTTTCCCGAAATCCTTTCCAGCCAACTGGTCGCCTCTTCCACCTTCATGCCCGCCAGCCGCAGAGCCAGCAATTCCTTTACCGGGAGCATCCCTCGCCGGTCTGGCATCGCTACAATGACCCGATGCACGCCGTTCTCCCGCGCCAGTCCCAGCAGATGGTTAGCCACGGTATCACGCGTCAGTTCGCACTCGGTGGTGGTGGGCTGCGCTAGCTCCTCCGGCTCTGCCTCCGTCTGCAGGTCCGGCGGCTGAACGTCAGCAATCGATCCCCACTCAAACCGGCTTGGCAACCGGTCTTCGATCTTCGCCAGTCCGTTCGGCGGACGGTTGCTCGCAGTCGCGATTTGTCCCGTCCAGCCCACAACCTCGATCCCCAGTTCCGAGCGCTTCCGCAGTCCCTTGATCAGCCGCTCCGCCCGATCTCCTGTACCCAGCACATACACCCTCTCGCGGAAATAGGGCTGCTGCACAAGCCAGGCGTAAGCCCCCCGCCAACCGAGAAGCAGCACCGCCAAAACCAGCAATCCCCACTTCGCCCCAGGGAGAAAGACGCGGCCCGGCAGGAAATAGCGGTAGGCGAGGTCAATTGCAGCCAGAGAAAATGCCGCCAGGCCCAGCACCAGGAATAGGCGGAAGATCTGATCCCAGTTGGTGCCCAGGTGGGAGGAATCGTACAGATCGAACCCATGAGAAAGCAGCAGTACGATCACCATGACACAGACGATCTTCACATAGCCGCCCTGGACGTTGAGCAGAATCCAGCTCGTTTCCTGGTTCAACCACCAGGTCGCCAGTAGGAAAGAGGACCCCACGATCAGGGCTTCCACCACCGGAAGCACCAGCGTTCGTACCGGGTAATAGACGTTGAAGAGCCGAATCACTTCTGACTTCTCCCTAGGCCTTGGTCGTGGTTGCCTTCTGCTGGTACGACTCGTAGTAGTAGCGCGCGTAGGGCACCGCATCCTCGCGGGTCCCGTTCAGCACCACTCCCACCAGAGCCTGGTCGGGGAATTCCTGACGCGCTTTGCGGGCCACATCAAAGGGCGTCGCATTCGAGCGCACCACCATCAACACTCCGTCACATACCTTACCCAGCACGCTCGCATCAGAAACCGGAACGGCAGGAGGCGAATCAATGATGATCCAGTCAAACAAGGGCTCCACCCGTTGCAGGAGCATCTTCAGGCCTCCATTGCCTATGAGTTCCGCCGGATCCGTCACTCCTGTACCGCTCGGGATGAAGAAAAGATTCTCCAGCGGTCCCCGTTGCATGATGGAAAACTCGTCATTCTTTCCCAGTAGGTAATCGGAGAGCCCGGGATCGGACGTGGTGCCCAGCATAGTGTGCAGACGCGGAGCGCGCAGATCGGCGTCGATCAGCAGAGTCCGACGTCCGTGCTGCCGCACTATGACCTGCGCCAGGTTCGCCGACATGAACGACTTGCCTTCTTTAGGCAGGGCGCTGGTGACCAGCAGCTTCTTCAGCGGCATCTTCTCGCGCAGGTGATACAGGCGCGAACGCAGCGTGCGGAATTCTTCCGTGCCGCGCGCATTGTCGTCGCCGTTCATGAACAGCATGGTCGTCGGATCCGGTTTCCATTCCAGTTGCGCACAGCGGGCCAGCAGCGTATCGATGCTGAACGGGCTGGCGAGGGCCGGCATTCCCAAGTGGGCCGGGGCGACTGGCGCCACCGCCGCTGACGGCGTCTCCGCGAATGCCGGAGGGTCGGCCACCGGAGTCGTGGCGTAGCTGGGCTGCACCGCGCCTCCCTGGGTCGCTGTCCGCTCCTGTTCGGCTTTCTTCAACGCTTCATGAATTCGGCTCATAGTTTCCTTTCGTCAGGGAGATCCTTCTCTTCTTGGCGCAAGCGATCGGCCAGCGTGGCCAGCGACCGCAGCGCATCCACCAAATCAAATTTTCCCGCCTCCGCGTTCGGCGGCGTCGCCGGCGGAATGACTGTGCCGGACGTAGTGTTGTCGCCCAGATCGAAATCCCGCGCCACGCCGTCGACCACCGTGGGTCCAATGATCTTCTGCTGATCGACGAACGCGCTTACCAGGCAGTGCTCGCACAGCAGGTTGATCACGCGCGGAATCCCCAACGCGTAGCGATGGATCGCCGCCAGCGCCTCGGGTTCGAAAATCGGCTGTCCATTCGAGCCCGCGATGCGCAATCGCTGTTGCACGTACGCCTTGGTCTCGTCGGGGGTCAGCGCATGGGTCTTCGCCCGCAGCGTCAGACGCTGCCGCAACTGGCGCAACTGCGGCTGCTTCAGCTTCTGCTCCAGTTCCGGCTGTCCCACGAGAACGATCTGCAGCAGCTTTTCCGTGAACGTCTCCAGGTTGGTCAGCATGCGGATCTCTTCCAGCACTTCCTCGCTGAGGTTTTGCGCCTCATCGACGATAAGCACCGCTGTCTCTCCCGCCCGGTAGCGATCCAGCAGCCAGTTGTACAGCCGCAGCAGGACCTGGCTCTTTGCCTTCGAGTCGCACGGGATGCCGAAGTCCGCCATCATGTAATCCAGAAACTGCGGCACGTTCAGCCGCGAGTTGAAGATGAACGCCGTCGCCACCTGCTGCAAACGCAGCCACTCCAGCAGCTTGTTGATCAGCGTGGTCTTGCCCGTTCCCACTTCGCCGGTGAGCAGCACAAACCCCTTGCGGCTCTGGATTCCATAGGTCAGGCACGCCAGCGCCTCTTCCGTATGCCGCGTCAGAAACAGATAACGCGGATCCGGATTGACGTTGAACGGGTTTGCCCGTAGTCCGTAGAAGTCTTTGTACATAGTGGTCTCTAAGCGTGCTTCGCTTATACTCCAACCGCGTCTTTATGCTCGTCCGAACTCTTGTTCCGGTTCCAGAACTTGAGCTTGCTGTTACCGTTTTCCGGCACCACCACGCCCACCCATGGAACCGCCGCCAACAAGGGCAGTTCTAGAGCAGCCTCGGCGTCGGCCTCGGTGCGGATAGACTGGTCGCGCAACTCCAGCCACATTGCCAGACCGAATCCCAGCGCCAGCCCGGCACCCAGCCCGATGCCGGAAAACAGCCAGGGGTTCGGGAAACTAGGCGAGTCCGGCAGGTTCGCCGGAACCAGATTAATCATTCGCTCCCCTTCCGACTGGTTGGTCATATTCACTGTCAAGTCGGCCTTACTCTTATCGGCCAGCAGGCCCTCGTACGTCTTCTGGGCGTTCTGAATGTCCTGCGCTAGTTGTTTGTATTGTCCTTCTAGCGTCGGACTCAGCGAGCTGCCGTGCAACGTCGCGATATCGTGCTGCAGTCTCTTCTGCTCGAGCGTTCTCGCCGAGATCGAGTCGGCTAGCTGATGAACTTGCAACCGCAACTGGCGAATCTCGGGCGGTTCCATCGCCGAACCTTTCCCGCCGCTCGTGTCGGTTGCATCCTCCGATGCCTTGTTGACCTCCGCCAGCTTCTTTTTCACTTCCGAAATGTCAGCTTTGGTTTTGATTACATCCGGATGGTCGTCTGTGTAGCGTGCCTGCAAACTCAGTAGTTGGGACTGTAAGTCGGACAACTGCTTTTCCAGCGTCTGCGGATTGGTGGAAGACTGGGTCGACCTCCACGCCGCCACTTGCTGCGCTAACACGGACTCGGTGTATGCCTTGTCCTGCTGGTCTCGGTTCAGCGCCTGAGTCTGCGCTTCCAGCTGCTGGCTCAAACTCGTCAGGACCTTCAGGTTGTTCTCTTGGTCTTCTGGAAGCTGTTGCGGATGTTCCCTCTTGAAATCCGCCAGTTTGCCATTGAGTTCCTGTAGATTTCGCTGGGCGTCCGTAATTCCTTTGTTCAACACGCTGGTCGTTCCCGTCGCTCTGTCCTGCATGTATGTAAGGTTCTTCTCCAGCACCAGCGAAGTCACCGCGTTGCATATCTCCTTGGCGTCAGACGCATTCGAGGCCGTGTAGCTCAGCTTGAAAGCGGGCTCTGCGTTGCCCTGACCGGGCTTCCTTTTCCCCCCGCCTTGAGAGGGCTCAATTGTCACCGTTTCCACCGTAAATGTTTGGCCGGATGTAATGCCATCGACCACATCATCTATGCTCTGGCTGCTTTTCCTGGGAATTCCCTGCAACGCTGGCTTCAGAGCGGACGGACTCGTTGCCTGAGGCACCAGCGTGTTAATACGCGCGACCAAGTCCTCGGTAGCAACAGGCTGCACCATAGTGTCCGGCACGTTCTGCGCTTCCACCAGGATCGTCGACTGCGAGGTGAACTTGGCAAAATAATGGTTCACCACCAGGTAGGACAGATATCCCAACAATGTCGCAACCAGCGCCGGAATCAGGATCACCTTCGCCCGCCGGCGCAACATCGCCAGATAATCGTCCATCGTTAGTTCGCGATTCTGAATCATCTTCGTATTCCTTCTGGCCGAAAGGTCCATCCTTGCGTCCCTGGCAAGGTTGGAACGCTAGCCCATGAAATCAATCAATCCGGATCGGTCGAGGGGTCCAATCCAATCCAAACGTTGCCACATTCCGGTTCGAAATGCGGTTACAGGCAGGAAGCCCTCCGCAGTACGAATGGTCAAACGCCAGCTCGTTAAACTGGTAGCTGACATAACCGTGAAAGTTTCGCCCAAACGCGCGGTGCAACCCGCCCCCGACAAAACCATAGTTGTAAACAATCGCGTCGTTGGCAGGACAGGTGTTTTGAGAGGGCTGGGGGTTGCTGCACGCGATCAATTGCTGATCTGACAGCGGCTGCACCCGGGTGTTGTGCCCGTATCCGATGTCGGCGAATGCGCTCCACACCCGCGACAGCGGGCGCGAGGCACTCAGGCGCACAATATCGCTCTCTGCCCCTGCAAACAATCCCGAACCGCTAGTGAGGAAGTGTTGATACGTAAGATCGAGCGATGTTTTCGGAAACTGATAGCGCAGACGAGCCTGAGCCGCCACGCCGAGTTTCTTGTTCTTAATGGTCGTGGGGATCAGCGTGTCCGGACTTTGGCAAAAGAACGCCGGAACCGTGGGATCGCTGCACACCGCACTTTGTGTGTCGATCAAGGTGAACTGCGGCCCCGCCCCCAGCAGCAGATCCATCCGCCCTGAAATCCGGTGCCCGTACATTCCCTCGATAATGTTGGAATGGAATGCCGTTCCTGCGACTGAAAAATCGAACGCTTGATACCCATAAACCAGCGCTATCTGGGTATGCGACGTGAGAATACGGTCGTAACCCACTTGGGCCGAAGTCTGCGAACTGCCGATGAAGGAGCCGCCCGTCTCCACATCCGTGCCGTAATAATGCGAGAAGGCATATCCTCCCGCCGCCGTAATCGCTGACTTGGGCGTAAGATTCTCGGAAACGTCCGCCAAACTCAGATTCAGGATCCGGGGGGCCAGCCCCAGGCTTCCCAGACCGCCACCTCCCCAGAAACTGGAAAAGGCAGTGCTTCCCATCGATGCGATCCCCTGCGAGCCTAACGAACCATAAGCCCCTCCGAAGTTTCCTTCAGGCAGATAGCTGAAGCTGTCACGGAGCGATAATTGCCCCCGCTTCCAGGTGATCTTCTGGTCGATATCCATCTGTTGCAGCGACTTCCAGCCCTGTCCCTGCAGGTTGTAGTAGGCGACGCCGCCCATATAATCGAGCGCCAGGTCGTAATGACTCCACAACCGTTTCAGCGTCACGCTTCCCACCCCGCGAGTGACGGACGTGGTCCCACTCCCCCCCAGAAGATTGCCCGCGTTCGAGCTCGCCGACTCGCTGAAGGTCGCTCCCGGTTGCAGGTAACTCAACGGGGCCGCGTGCGGCTCCAGCGACGGCAGATCCAATCCGGACAATGGCGGATTCTCGCTGATGGGAGGCGGCGCATTCTCCTGGCCGTACGCTGGCGTCGGCTCCTGCGTGGGCTCCTGCTGACCGCTCTGCGGAGCAGCCCCGGCCGATGGCGGCGTGGAACTGTCTTGGGCCCACGCTCCACTCAGCGCGCAGGCCAGCATGCCCAGGGTCCAGATGTTGTGAAGTTTCCTCATCGCGTTCCTTACGGGACCACCACCGTGTCGCCCGGCTTCAGGACGATGTTCTGTTCGGGATGATTTCCCTTGATCACTTCCTTGTAGTTGAACGGCAATTTCTCCTGTTTGCCGTTCTCCGTACGCAACAGGTAAATCCCCTTCACATTGGCGAATTGGGTGAAGCCCGCCTGCGACAGCGCCTGCAGCATGGTCATGTGTGGCAGCAAGGTCATCGGGCCCGTGTGCAGAACTTCTCCCGACACAAAAATGCGCCGGCTGGCCATCGCGGTCACCACCACGGTCACTCGCGGATCGGCAATGAACTTCTTCAGCTTCTCGGTGAGCGAATCCTTCAGTTGCAGCGGAGTCAGCCCCGCGGCCGGGACGTCGTTCAGCAACGGCATCGAGATCTTGCCATCCGGACGCACCGGCAGGGTTTCCGATAGATCCGGTTCCTTCCAAACCGAGATACGCAGCACGTCGTCAGCCCCGATCACATAATCGGGATCGGACGCAGTGTCCGCAGCCTGCGCCGCTGCCGTCGGCTTGTCGCTCTTGACTGCGTCGCTGGTTTGCGCCAGCATGCCAGCCCCCAGCAGCCCCATCCCGATCAGCACTGCCAGCTTCATCGCTTTCTTCATACCGTCTCCGCGGAGTTAGGACGCTCCATATCTTCAAATCCGATTTGCTTCAACTTGTAAAGCAATGCCTTGTAGCTGATCTGCAATTCCTCCGCAGCTCGCCGCCGGTTCCAGCGCGTGCGCGTCAGGGTGTTCAGGATCAGCTCCTTTTCCACCTCCCGCGAGGCTGCCCGTGAGGCCGCCTTCAGCGAAATTCCCGCGCCATTGTTGCCCGCCTCCGGCTTGCGCAGCACAGCCCGCAGACCGCCCAGAGCCACCTGTTCATCTCCCAGCGCCACCAACACACGGGCAGCATCTTCCAACTCCCTCAAGTTCCCCGGCCACGAATAGTCCAAAAACAAACGCAGTGTCTCCGAGCTCAAGTCGGGAACCGTGCGGCGGAAATCCCGCGCGTACTTGCGCAAGAAGTAACCCATCAGGAACGCAATGTCTTCTTTCCGCTGGCGCAACGGAGGCAGACGCAGACACACTCCGCTGATGCGGTAGTAAAGATCTTCGCGCAGCCGGCCCCGCTTGACCTCAACTTCCAGATCGCGGGCGCTGCCACAGATGAGCCGGGCACGCTCGCTGCCAGCCACCTGTTTCCCCGGAGACTGCGGCAACGCTTCCAGCAGGCGAGCCTGGCAGTCCGCACTCAAGTCGGCCAGTTCCTCCAGATAGATCGTACCTGCGCTTGGCTGACCCCCTGTGCTCGCTTGTTCCTGCAAAACCTCCAGATCCTCGGTCTTCAGGCCTAGACACTGAAACCAGCGGAAAGGCTGCGTGCTCCGTTGCGACATCTGATGGATGCGTTGCGCCGTGGCGTGCTTGCCGGCACCGGGCTCGGCGAGCACCAGAACCGGAACATCGCTCTGCGCCAGCTCCCGGATCACTGCCTCCACCGGCCGCATGCTCGCGCTCACGCCTTCCACAAACGCGAGTCCAGCCGGTCCCTCGATTGAGCCTTCGCCGCCGGCTTTTTCACTATTAGGCAATAATTTGCCCATTTTTACCTTTCCAGCATAATGTCGCGTCTGACCTGGTCCGCAACAATCCCTGCTGCCTGAAGAGCACGAGGATTGCCACCGCCGTGCTTCCGCCGCAAGAACCGGACACTCCATTGTACTCCCATATTGTCAATAGCTTAGAGACAACACACACAACTGGGTGCTGGGGGAATTTGCCAAGTACCTGGTCCACTACCTCGGACTTATAGGAAAACTTTTTCTCATTATGGGTCGGATTCTTTTTGCCAAGGCTCGCCCACCATCGTCGGAACAGTTCTGGCCCGCGCGCGAATTACACGACGTGAAAGCCGCCCAAGCTTGAAGCATATTTACCCCAGCAATCCTCCGAAAGTTACCCGGGTAAGCGACTCTGGAGCCCGGAGTTTGCATTGCGCAGCTGCGCCGTTTCGCTTATTCTCGAAGTTCTCCCCGACAGGTAACGCTTGCTTAAGTGAACCAACAGGTGCAAACCGACCCATCGACCGCGCGCCCGCCGTCCGCCATTCTTGGAGCGGTTCCCCTCTGGCAAGTGGGCATCCTTGCGGCGCTTTCTCTGTGGCTCTACTGGTCCACAGTCAGGCACTTGGTCGGCCAGTGGTGGCACGATCCGAATTTCTCCCACGGATTTTTTGTTCCTCTTTTCTCCGCCTTCGTAATCTGGCAGGAGCGTGATCGCCTCTCCCGAATCATTCCCAGGCCATCCTGGTTCGGCCTGATCGTGCTGGCAGCGGGCCTTGCAGTTCTCGTCATAGGCAGGATGGGCGCCGAGCTTTTCCTGGATCGCTCTTCCATGCTGCTGGTCTTGGCCGGGTTCGTAATCCTTTTTCTCGGGTGGAATATGTTTCGCGCGACTTTATTCCCCTGGGCATTCCTGCTGCTGATGATTCCCATCCCCGCCATCGTTTTCAACCAGATCACTTTCCCGCTGCAGTTACTGGCCTCGCAGGTCGCATCCACGGTGCTCCCTGTCCTCGGAGTCCCTGTTCTGCGCGAAGGCAACGTGATCAACCTCGCTGCCATGCCTCTCGAAGTGGCCCAGGCCTGCAGCGGTATTCGCTCCCTCATGTCTCTGGTGGCGCTCGCTATCATCTACGGATATCTTCTGGAGAAGCGCCTCTGGGTGCGCTGGCTGCTCGCAATCGCCGCCGTGCCCATCACGGTGGTCGCCAACGATGTCCGCATCGTTGGCACCGGATTGCTCGTCCAGTACTGGAACCCACAAGCCGCAGAGGGCTTCTTCCACGCTTCCTGGGGAGTGCTCACCTTCGTCATTTCACTTGGAATGTTCTGCGCTCTGCACGGACTGATCCGGTTCTCGTTCCCCGAGAAGGACGGTGCACCGCTCAGGTCGAGCGCCCCTCCGGCGGCGGCCGTGTTCCCCGGGGTGAGAGCTTCGACCACCAGTTTCATCTTGGCGGCAGTCTTGATCGCGGGCACGGCCATATTGCTGCACGCACGCGCGGGCAGCGAAGTCTTCCCGCCTCGTCTTGCGTTGAAACAATTTCCCGAACAATTAGGAAGCTGGACCGGCAGGGACGTTCCCATCGAACCGGACGTGCTGGATATCCTTCGGCCCAGCGATTATGTTGAGCGCATCTACTCCAATCCGGAGAAGACTCAGTACATCGATCTACTCATTCCCTTCTACCGCAGCCAGCGCGCCGGCGAAGCCCCGCACTCGCCCCAGCACTGCCTTCCCGGATCCGGCTGGACCCCGATCGAGAACCAACACATCAGGCTCACCGTTCCGGGTCACGAACCCTTTCCCGCAAACCGTTATCTCATTACGAAAGGTGACGCCCGGCAAATGGTGCTGTACTGGTTCTGGGCGCATGATCGCGGAGTCGCCAGCGAGTATTGGGCCAAGTACTACCTGGTCAAAGATGCAATCAAGATGAACCGCAGCGACGGATCCTTGGTGCGCGTCACCACTCCGATGTACCCCGGCGAGACCGCCGACGCCGCGCAGCAGCGTCTTCTTCCCTTCGTGGAGGAAGTGGTGCCTCTTCTGGATAGCTACATTCCGCGCTGACACGATTTCCGCGCGTCAACCCCGGTCTGCGTATGACTCCAGTAACTGTTTTCCGCCATTACCGTGCAGTATCATGAGGTGATGTGTGGATGCACGCCTCGTGTGCCTCCCGCATCCGCAGTTGGAGAATCCCATTATGAGTCGCTCCGTTCCCGTCCGTCTGCTGCTCGCTTGCTCCTTGCTCATGGCCACGTTTACCGGCTGCTCGCGTGATCCTAACGTGCGCAAGCAGAAATACTTCGAGAGCGGCGAAAAATATTTCGCCGAGGGCAAATACCGCGAGGCGGAGATCCAGTACCGCAATGCCATCCAAGTTGACTCTCGCTACGCTGAGGCGCACTACCAACTCAGTCAGGCCTACCTGAAGCTGGGCGAGACCGACCGCGCCTTCCAGGAATTGAGCCGCACCGTTGACATTGCTCCGGATAACTATCGCGCCCACACCGACATGGCGAACCTTCTGGTTACGGTAAGAAATCCCGACGGCAGTCCGGTTCAGGACACTCTCAAGCAGGCGAAGGTTCACCTCGACATTCTCCGCGACAGGCAGCCCAACACCCCGGAAACCCACGAGGCTTGGGCCAACTACTACGGAGCGCAAAACAATATTGCCGCTGCCATGCAAGAAATGCAGCAGGCCGTCGCCGCCGACCCCCACCGCTCCGAGTCCTACTTATTGCTTGCCTTGTTTCAACTCCGCTCCAACCTGCCGGACCAGGCTGAGGCCAATTTCAAGAAGGCAACCGAAGTCGATCCCAAAGCCATGAACGCTCAACTGGCCTTGGGCGGCTTCTATCAGTCGCGCAACCGTTTGCCCGAGGCCGAGGCGCAGTTTAAACACGCCGTCGCGGTCGATCCGAAAAACCCCGCGCCGCGCGCGGCTCTGGTTCGCCTTCTGATGCAGGAAGGCAAGAAGGACGAGAGCGAATCCTTCCTACGGCAAACCAAGAAAGATCTTTCCGATAATCCGGAAGGGTATCGCATGCTGGGCGACTTTTACGCTACCTGGGATATCGACAAAGCTACTACCGAGTACGGTTCGCTTTACAGCGAGCACCCAAAAAACATTCAGGTCAAGAAGAACTACATCCAGCTCCTGATTCTGAAAAACCGCCTCGACGAAGCTACCAAACTCGACAACGAGATCCTCAAGGCTAACCCCCACGACGTGGAAGGACTCGTTTACAAGGCCCAAGTGCAGCTTCGTCAGAATGATGCTAACGGCGCCGTTGATTCTCTGCAGAGCGCGCTCCGCAACGATCCTGACAATGCCACCGCTCATTACCAACTGGGACTCGCCTTCGCCCAACAGCACAATGACGCCCGGGCAGAGTCGGAGTGGCGCGAGGCGGTCCGCCTCCGTCCTGACCTCACGGATGCGCAACGCGCTCTGGCTGCCCTGGAAGTGCAACGTGGCGATGTGGATGCGTTGCTCCAAACCGCGCAGCAGATCATTACCGCTCAGCCCTATTCAGCGGACGGCTTCATTCTCAAAGGAATTGCGGACCTCGCCCGCCTGAGATATAGCGACGCTCAGCAGGACGCCGAGCAAGCTATGCAGAGGGCTCCGCAGAGTGCTGCACCCTACGTCCAGTTGGGGAACATCCAACTCGCTCAGAGGCACTACGCCGAGGCCGAGAAGTTCTATCAGCAGGCGCTCGATAAGGAGCCTTCCTCCGTCGAGGGTCTGAGCGGCCTGATGAACACTTATTTCGCCCAAAAACAGTATGACCAGGCCATTGCCGCGGCCAACGCTCAGATCGCCAAGTCCCCCAACAACGCGAATTTCTACGACTTGCTCGGCACCGCGCTCTTCAACGGCAAGAAAGACTTGCCCGGCGCTGAAGCCGCTCTACATAAGGCCATCGCACTCGATAAGACCGACGTCGACGCCCTCGAAAAGCTCGGGAAGGTGCAAGTCCAGGAGGGCGCGGCCGACAAGGCTCTCGCTCTCTACCAGCAGTCCATCAAGGACAATCCGCGCGAAGTCACGTTCTACATTCTTTCTGGTGAACTATACGAAGCGAAGAAAGACTGGGATCATGCCAAAGGGATGTACCAGCAGGCGCTCAGCATTTCGCCCGATCATCCTCTCGCTTCCAACAATCTCGCCTATGTGATTCTCGAGCAGGGTGGCAACGTCGACGTCGCCATGGGCCTGGCGCAAACGGCGCGCCGCGGCATGCCTGACTCGCCCAACCCCGCTGACACTCTCGGCTGGGCCTACTATCAGAAAGGCATCTACCAGTCGGCCATCAATCAGTTTCAAGAAGCACTGCGGCTGAGCGAAAAACGCGGCGACCCCGATGACGCGGACATCCACCTTCACCTCGGCCTCGCCTATCAGAAAGCCAACCAGAATGCGTTGGCCCGCCAGCAGTTGGAGAAAGCGGTGAAGCTCGACCCCAACAACGCCGACGCCCGCAAGGCCTTGTCGGAACTGCGCAGCTAGTTCTTAGCGAAAAAGTTCTGGGGAAACGTGAACAAAGCGGCGGTTCATTTTCTATCCCCCAAATTTCGGCTGTTTTCAGAAAAATGGACTTTTTCAACAGCCACGCCTGTTTACGTCGAGAACAGGATTGGGTGAAAGCCGCTTTACGGGCTACTATGTTTGAAGCATCACCCAAGGAGGCTCAGAAGGCTCAGAGCCGTTGGCACAACACCAGAGTGGATGCAAGTTTTGGAGTTGGCGGGATAGTCGGATCAGTCATGCTCTTGTTGGACGCAAATGGGGGACCGTGAAGGAGTTGCCAAATGGCCGAATCTCTTCGCAACGGCTGTTGGCGCCTTTGTTGCTGGAATGCTTGAGGTCTTCGGATGGCGAGTTCTCCATGGGGAATTGCGCTACTTTTTGTTGGAGTACTGCTGGTAGCGTTCGGCACTGGATTTGTTATCCGTCGTGTGCGCAAGCGAGCAGAAATCGCTACAAAGCTGGGTTACCAACAATACCCTTTTGATTTGCAAATTACCCAACATGAGAGGTTATTCTTGCCGACCATTCCTACGCCAAGCGTGAGATTTTGGATGGCTACCATCTTCGGTACTGGTCTCGCGGTGCGTGTAGGCTTGATCTTCCTTTCTTTACATAGTCTCAATGCCCCTATGGAACCGGTTTACATAGCCGTCTCCCTTGCCAAGAATGGTACTTATGCCGATGCGTATGGACCCGGGGTGGGACCCACCGCACATACCTCGCCCCTCTTGCCGCTAGTTCTGTCGATAGTCATTCGCGTATTTGGAACTGGGCTTGCCGGACAGCTCGTTCGATCTATCCTCGCCTCTATCGCGGCGTGTATGGCCTTTGCTCTGTTACCGGCATTGGCAGTCAAGTGTCAGCTAGGGATGTTGCCAGGGGTGGCCGCGGGATTAGTTGGCGCTATAGCTCCGATTAACTACTGGCCTCAGACTGTGGGCGTTTTCGACGCACCCTATACGATGTTAGGCCTAACCGGCTTGTGCGTCGTCCTTAGTGGTTATTGGATTAGAGAATCTTTCCCCCTGCGTGGTGGAATTTTCATGGGCGTCCTCTCAGGCGTCTTATGCCTGCTTAATCCAACAATCTTACAGGCCCTAGTCGGCTGGTCCATCCTGGGCATGTTACGCTTTGATAAGAATCGCTGGGCGTACTTCAAATTCATGGCGACTGTTGTCCTGATCATCGTAATATTCCTCTCTCCGTGGGCATTCAGGAATTCCAGAACTTTGGGAGACGCCATTTGGACCCGTTCCAACTTCGGCTTGGAATTGCAGGTATCAAACAATGACAATGCGACTGCCGACGAGGGGAAAAACGACCGCTCGCCGAACCGTCCTCATCCCTTCACTCAACTCAAAGAGCGACAGAAAGTCCGAGAGCTGGGAGAACTGGCCTACATGCAAGCCAAAAAGAGGGAGGCAGTCTTGTGGATATACAACCATCCATCAAGATTCATTCAACTATCGGCGCAGCGGATTTTCTTGTTTTGGTTCCCTCAAATGGCACGTTGGTGGCAATCAATTGCAGAAGGTATGATAACTCTACTCGCGATCGCAGGTTTACTGAGACTGTTCAAGAGACATCATCCCTCGTCCTGGATGTTTCTTGCGGTTGTTTTATTTTATCCAGCGGTTTACCTGGTCATCCAAGTAGGTCCAAGGTACCGATGCCCGATAGAACCAATTCTGCTTCTCTTGGGTTGTTTGTTTTGCCGTGATCTGTGGAACGCCTTCGGAGCAAATTGGCCGTCCCGAAAGATAATTAACCTTAATTTAGAATCGTTGTCCGGCGACCACATTAGAATAGAAGATACTACCCTCGAGAGCGAAAGTCTCGAGGGCAGACTCCCCGAATCGACACTCCCCGTATTTCACTGGTGCGCTACAGAAGTCGAAACTGTGTCAACGTCCGTTTCAATGGTGAAAAACGATGTCCCACCACGGAAGAGCGCAATTCTTTGCCTTCGCGAGATGGCATAGTCTTGGAATTGATATGCAATGCCAATCGGGATAGGGGGGACAGTCGCCTGTCCTCCCCTCCCACACCACCGTACATGCGGGTCCGCATACGGCGGTTCGGCGGGTTGAGCTATGTGTGAATAGCCAGGCGTTCTGCTAGGGCGTCGCCAGGAGACGATTCGGTCCCTTCCTGGAGGCCCCTCGGGGCTTCACCCCTACTTGCCTCCGGGAAGGCCAAACAATATTGGCTTTCTGCCGCGTATCGTCCCTGAGATCGCACTGCTTAGTTGCCGTTCCCTTTATTCCCCTTGCGGGGTACCGTTCGGGCCTTCGATCATCGTTCCCGGCGTGGCCTATCTGTCTTGGTAGGGCCTAGCGGCCCGCGAAAGCTCATGAAAATGGGTCAGAGT
>Ga0181532_10000170_pt1 | contig 65515 bp, 45 predicted proteins | sample PEATcosm2014_Bin_33_FD_119768 | JGI IMG/M metagenome (GOLD analysis project Ga0181532, IMG submission 119768) | Peatland microbial communities from MTU Mesocosm Facility, Houghton, MI, USA - PEATcosm2014_Bin11_30_metaG | ecosystem: Environmental > Terrestrial > Soil > Wetlands > Peat | place... | reverse complement strand
GCCTTTCATCTGGTAAGGATAGTTCTGCCACTTGGCGAAGACTTCGTCGCCGGTGAAGGACTCGCAGCCGACCACAGGCCTGCCAAAGAGGTGCCCGATGGAACCGGCGAGTTTCACGCTGTAGTTGTTATTTCCCTGCCCTACCCAGAACTCGCCCATCGGCACATCCAGGTGGGAGCCGCTTTGGAGTTCGTCGAAAGGCCCGCCGCTGTAAGGCTCGGCATAGGCTTTAATTTTGTTCTCGCGGCAGCGCTCCGCGAAGCGGCCATAGTAGTGGTCGCCCATCAGGTCGGCGCAGGTGCGGCGAAGGTCCCAGAGGAAGCGCTCAGTGATTTCCGCGCTCTCCACGACGCGGCCGGTCATGGCGGGCAGGTACTTCACCAGGTCATAGCCGCGGCGCTTCGAGAACTCCTGCGGAAATTCACGAGTCCAGTTCTGCATTCCAGTTTCGTAGCTGTCAATGACGCCGCCGGCCAGTCCCTGCGCCGCCAGCGGCCCAAGCGCCTCGAGCAATTCACCAAAGAAATGATCGAAGTGATAATCGTAGGCCTCGCGGCTGTACTTGTCGCACTCCAGACCCCAGCCGCCATCGGGGGCGGGATGGTTCTGGACGCCGGTGGTGGTTTGTCCGATGCGCAGCACGCTCCAGGTTCCTTCCGGCGCGTTCCAGGTCAACCGATCCTCGTTGTCGAGATATTGAGTGATGTCGACGACTTTGGAGGGATCGATGATCGAGCCGCGTGGGACCTCAACCGTGTCCGGCCCGTAACCGGGCGTGCGGGTGAAGTTCGCCTTCTTCGTCCAGTGGGGAAGGCGCGCCGCGCCGCTCAAGCGCAGGTCGGTGATGCGCGCCGCGTGCCAGGTGAGCATGCGATAGAACTTCGCGCGGACGGCGGGGAAACTTGCCGTTTCGGGAAACTCCACGGACTCGTCGCCACTGTCGCCCCAGTCAAGGTCCGAGACCTTGCGGAAGTCGACTCCGTCGTCGGAGACTTCGAGCCACAAGGGCGTCTGCTCGTGTTCGTGGGAAGGCGGCGGGGCATCGGTTATCATAACGCCATAAGCCGCCAGCGAGCGCGCCTCGAACGGTTCGGAGAACTCCAGCAGAAGGAACGCGGGCTTGTCCGGAGAGGGCCGAAGCTCGACACCGATGCGGCGATCGGCGTAGATCAACACGCCTCGATCCACCGCGCCGGCGTTGGTGCTGGCCCTCTGGAGCGTGTCTTCCCAGGCGTGGGTTTCACCCTCCAGGGCCGGGAAAGCCAGCACGAAAGCGTCACGATAGTAGCCCAGTTTGGTAAGCGGCTGCTTCAGATACGTGACCACCCTTTGCCCGCCGTGCACCCGCGCTTCACTCCAGGTAAATTGCTTCATCGAGAGTTCAGGAGTAATCCACGGGCCGCCGCTCGAGGACCAACCGGGGCAATTCATGATGTCGAATTCCATGCCCAGGCGCTCGGCTTCCTTGGCCGCGTGGTGGAGCAGGCGCGTGTGCTCGGAGCTGCTGTAATCCACCGGACCTTTGGGGATGCCGGTGCCGACCTGGAAAATCTGAAAGCCGCGAATGCCCACGCGCTTCATGGCTTCGAGGTCGAGCGTGATGCCCTCGGCGGTGATGTTGCCGTTCATCCAGTGCCACCAGGTTTTGCAATGAGCGCCCGGGGGAGGCTCGCGGAATGCCGTTTCGAGAGGACCCGCCGCCTCCGCGCCAAAATTGATCTTCGGCCTGATGCCGATCAGCGTAACTGCTCCTGCCGCGACACTCTGAATGAATGCTCGCCGTTTCATGTGGACTCGCTCCTCCTGTGATTGCTCGCGCATGGCGATACTGAAGCCGCCCGCAAGGAAACACAATGCTTCTTATGTGGGGAAAAGCTAACTCGCTTCGCGGAGAAAGTAAAGTGGTTTTGCGGGCGCTTTGGAGTGCGGCAGCTTGCTGCCGCTTTCCTCGGGCGCGAGTTTGCTCGCGCGCTTTCGGCAGGGTCTGGATTTCCGGCCAGCAAGCTGGCCTGAAGAAAAGCGGCAGCAAGCTGCCGCACTCCAAAGCCGGGCTGATCGGCTATAATCATCTGATGTATTTTGACTCAAGTGAGAAGGCATGAAACGAAATTTCGGCGATTCAAGGCATCTGACTTTCTCTATCCTGGCTCGCTTCCTGGCGCTGTTCATCGTGATCAGCTTCTGGCCCGGCCAGTCTTTCGCCCAGCAGAACCCAGCCCCGGCCTCGCAGAACCTAAATCCCTCGGAAGAACAAACGGCGCCGGAATCGAAGTCGAGCGGCGGCGCGCGCTTGTCGAAGCAGGAAGTGTCGACGTTGCCGCTCAACAAGCGCGACTTCAGCGCCCTGCTCTTGCTGGCGGCCGGGACCATGACGGACTCCAACGGGGCCGCGAATTTCACCCAGCAGTTTGCAGTGAACGGCCAGCGTGGCGTGACCACGGTTTTCGCCACGGACGGGATCGACACCACCGACCCGGAAATGGGCGGGTCGACTTTCTCCAATTTCAACGTCGATGCCATTCAGGAAGTGCGCTCGAGTTCTGGGGTGATGCCCGCGGAAATCGGCCACGGCGCCGCGGGCTTCACTGAGATCATCACTCGGACAGGGACCGATGATCTGCACGGCTCAGTTTTCGAATTCCTGCGCAGCTCGGCGCTCGACTCACGTAACTTTTTTGACGAACGCACGCTGGTCAGCCCCGGCCGCCTGCCGCACTTCGTACGCAACGAATTCGGCTTCACGCTCGGGGGTCCCGTTGTGATCCCAGGCCTCTACGACGGCCGCAAGCGGACTTATTTCTTCGGGCAATACCAGGGATTCCGCCAGGTGCTGGGAACCACGCAGATCCTTTCGGTTCCAACGGCGCTCGAGCGCCAGGGCGTAGATACCACCGCCTTCCCGGGCGACACCTTGCATGTCCCCGTGAACCCTCAGATCGCCGCCGTGCTGGCCCGCTACCCGTTGCCCGATGATCCCCAAGGCCCGTTTGGAGACCGCACTTACGCCGCTCCCGCACCGGTCACGACCAATACTGACCAATTCTCCGTCCGCATCGACCACCGAATCTCCGACAAAGCGCAGTTCTTCGCCCGCTTTTCCCTTAACCAGGTGAACGGTCCGTTAACCAATCCAGACCAGACGGCCATTGACCCAAGTTTCGCCATACGCTTCTTCGATCACCAGCGTAACGGAGGGTTTCATTACACGCGAACAGTGAGCTCGCATTTTCTCTCGGACACTACGATTGGGTTTGAGCGGAGCACGCCGTTTTTCCCCACCCTTAACACTACCCAGCCGGGCCTGGCGTTTGGCGATGGTCTCTTCGAAGCGTTCAACAGCCCGGCAGGCACCAACATCGGCGCGTTCGGGTTGCTTTACCAGGCAAGGCAAACCTTTTCGTACGTCCACGGAGCTCACGCCATGAAGTGGGGTGTGGAGGTCCGCTTCAATCATGACTACACGATTTTTGACATCAACCCCGACGGCCTCTATACGTTCGGCGGCGGAACTTCCTATGCCCAATCTGGGATTCCGTCCCTCAGCGGACAGCACAACATCCAGGCAGGCCAACCGCTGCCGGACACGCTCAGCGCTTTCCTTACCGCGACGCCGTTCAGTTACACTATTTCCGCCGCACCCAGCTTTTATCCGCAAGGCAATCGGCTGGGAGAGGCCGCGGAACGCCGCGGCGCCTATAATTTTTACTTTCAGGATACCTGGAAGATCTCGTCACGATTGACCGCAAATTACGGCCTGCGATATGAGGTTAACTCGCGCATCGCCGAGGCTCACCACATGACCTCCGGGCCGAGCATCGTTGATGCGCAGGGCACGCGTACGGTGCCGTGGACGCCGGGCGACACGATGAAACTCCTCGTCAATCCGCAGCCTCCGTACGACATGGACTGGCGAGGATGGGGGCCGCGTCTGGCCCTCGACTGGCAGGTCACGGAACGTACGGTGTGGCATGCCGGTGGCGCCATTGCCACGGTCCTACCCAATCTGTGGCAAGACGATTTCATGACCGGCAATCTGCCCTTTACGGTCTCGCCGCTCGTGACCGCCCAACCCAACGTCACCCTGCCTTTCAGCGGTTCCGTCAACAGCATTGCGCTGCCGCCCCTCTATACGCTCGGCAGCGAAGCGCTCTTTGGCCAGGGACCCACCACTGCCGTCCCGCCGAATACTGCGCTTGATATGCTGCGGTTCCAGCGTGACCTGACGGCGCTCACTCCCGGACACGAACTCCAGTTGTTGAGCGTGGGAGGGGTTTCCCCCGACTTTCGCAATGGGTATATCGGAACATACAGCTCCGGATTGGAACATTCGTTCGGCGATGTGACGGTAAGCGCATCGTATGTGGCGACGGCGGGGGTTCATTTGGCAGCTCTGCAGGCAATCAACGGGTATGCAGGCGCCAGCCCGCAATTCGCTCACTTTCTCGAAACGGACGCCAGTGGGAACCCCATCGCCGGGTATGGACCCTGTTACTTGATGTCGACCCGATCCCATTCGACGTATCACGCCTTGCAGTCCGCGGCGGCGAAAACCTCGGCGCGCCTTGGCTTGGGCTTTCAAGCCAGCTACACCTACAGCAAGGCCCTCGATGATACCAGTGCCGTGTTAGGTGGCTTCTTAGGCGCACCCGATCCGGTGCTGCAATCGCTGCCACAGGACCCCCGCCATCCCGCGCTCGACAAAGGTCCTTCCACCTTCGACGTCACCCATGTCTTCACCTTGAGCGCCATTCAGAACTTGCCGTTCGATCGGGCCGGCTTCCTACGCCCAGTGAACAAGAAAATCACGGCTGGCTGGCAACTCCTGAATATCACGACCCTGACCACCGGTTCACCTTTCAGCGTGTACTCAGGAATTCAGCAGACAGGCGCAGGACTCGCTGGCGCGGACCGTCCCGACCAGATCGGGCGGCCCGTCTTCTCCACCAGTCGTACGGTGCGGGAGGATTATTTCGGAGAGGGCAGCAACAACGCTGAATTCTTCCAGATTCCCATCGGCGTTCCCGGCGGCACCGGCCCTAACCAAGGAGTATTTGGATCACTCGGCCGGGACACTTTCCGCGCGCCGGGCTTACACGACCTGGATTTTTCGCTGATCAAGGATACAAGCTTCGGGCACCGCGGAAACACCGAAGCCACGATCCTCCAGTTCCGCGCCGAGTTCTTCAACGTTTTTAATATCGTGAATTTTGGTCTTCCACTTAATATCATTCGAGGAACTGGCTTCGGGATCATCAACAAGACCGCCGGCACGTCGCGGCAGATTCAGTTTTCGCTGAGGGTGATTTTCTGACGTGCCGCGGGACAACCTCTTCGCGTGTCATCCTGAGGAGCCGCGGGCGACGACGGATCTCCGAAGTCCGGGAATTCCGGAGAACTGCAGAGATTCTTCGCTCCGCTCAGAATGACATTTTGATAGCGCTACGATATCACTGCCCCATAGACCTTCCTCACCGCCCCAATGATGTCCGCCACATCCTGATCGGTATATTGCGGATCCATCTGCACGCCAACGTAACGGTCGTAGATCTCCAAGCTCCGCGGACACGACGCAGCGCCGTACTTGAGCGCCTTGGCGGAAGGGGAAGAAAAAGAAGGCCAGCTTCCGTCCATGTTGGGATTTTGTTTCTGCTCAATGTATGGGATGGTCGGCAAAATCACCGAGCCCTCCATCGTCATGGCGGGCACGTTCTCGGCTTGGAGAGCGGCGATAAAGCGGTCGCGCTGCGCCTTGCCGGCGGCGCGAAAATAGACGGCGGAACCGACCGCGCCGGCAGGATCATTGCTCTTGCGGAACTGGATGCCCGGCAAGTCCTGGATGCCCTTGGTCACGCGGCCGGTCTTGTCGCGGAAGTCGGCGACGATTCGGTCGAGTTTGCGAAGTTGCGCGCCCAGGACCGCACCCGTGAATTCGCTCATGCGGAATTGGCCGCCCAGAAGCTGCGCGAAGTGGGGCGACTGGCCCAGCATCGTTTGATGCCCCTTGCGCAGTTGTCCAAGATCGTGAAAGCGCGCGGCGCGTTCGAAGATGGCGGGGTCACTGGTCACCAGCGCTCCGCCCTCTCCGGCCGTGATTGTCTTGCACTCCTGGAAGCTATTAATCCCGCAATCGCCCATCGAGCCGACCGGCTTTCCGTGATAGGTCGCGCCCGCGCTCTGCGCGCAGTCTTCCAGCACTTTGACGTGGTGGCGGCGCGCAATCTTCAAAATACTATCCATGTCGGCAGGCTCGCCCGCAATATGGACGGCCATGATAACCTTGGTGCGTGGGGTAATGCGGTGCTCCACGTCTTCAGGGTCGATGTCCATCGAGTCGTTGATCTCGGCAAAGACGGGCGTCGCGCCGGCAGCCACAATGGCGTTGTAACAGGAATACCATGTCCAGGTGGGGAGAATAACCTCGTCGCCGGGGCCTACGCCCAGGCCTGCCATCGCCGAGTAAAGCGCCATCGTCCCGGAGGTCACCGCCAGCGCATAGCGCGTCTGCTGATGCGCGGCCAGTTCCTTCTCGAAGTTATTGCACTTGCCGGGCTCACCCCCCTTGGGGCCGATGCCGTACCAGCGGAAAGGAGCGCGCCGGTCGATCACGTCGATCAATTCGGCCTTCTCCTCGTCGCCATAATAGAGCGGACCCGGATAGTTGGCCGCGAGCCTGGTGGCGCGGACCGGCTTGCCGCCATCAAGAGCAAGCGGTTCCTGATTTGCGCCGGCGCGTGCCGCCGGAAGCGGGGCTGTTGGAGACGGCCCATTTGCCGCGGCCAGCTTGGTCTTCGAAAACAACGCGGACGCCGTGCCCGCCGCCGCCATCAAAAAACCGCGACGCCCCAGGCCGGACCGCCCATGCTCGTTCACCTGCTTGTTATCAAACGACATAGAATCCCCTCCTTCGCCCTCCCCAAAATACTAGAAGCGATTTCAAATCGCAAATGGCAAATCTCAGAAGCCCCCAAGGGGCGGCCTATCACTACCAGAGCCGCGGAGCGGCGCCAGAAAGTAGCCCACGGCGTAAGCCGTGGGACCCCGCACGGCGCTCATATCCGCAGCCCCGGAGGGGCGACAGAAACGATGCCGGGGGATCTGTCGCCCCTCCGAGGCTTACACAACGCGGGGCGCTCCTCGATCCCACGGCTTACGCCATGGGCTACTCTCTGTCGGCCCTCCGGGCCTCTCGAAGCGGCCAGATCGTCATTCGAGTGGGACGCACGATCTCTCGCTATTGCTGGCCTCCAGCCATGTCCCCGATCACCTGCACCGTCCCCTTCAGCGCAACGTCTGCGGAGGACTTCCCGATCATAATATCGAATGTCCCGGGCACGACCGCCCAGTGCATGTCCTGGCCGAGCAACTTGAAATCCTCGTACGAGAGTGTAAACGTCACCGTCTTACTTTCGCCGGGATTCAGCGCCACGCGCTCAAAGCCGCGAAGTTGTTTTACCGGCGTCGAGATTGGCGCGAACCGCTCGTGGAGGTAGAGTTGGACGGTTTCCACACCCGCGCGTTTGCCCGTATTTTCGATATCCACGCCCACCCGCGCGTGCAATTCTGAAGAGCCGCCCATCCTCGCCGGATCAATGCGCAGATTGCTGTAACGAAATTCCGTATAGCTCAACCCGTAACCAAACGGATAAAGGGGCGAACCAAGCATATCCGCGTAGCCTTTCTCATTCGTCCAGCCGTGGTCGATCCAGTATGATTTCGAGGGCTTGAAGTTGTAATAGGCAGGCAACTGGCCCACGCTGCGCGGAATAGTGATGGCGAGTCGGCCGCTCGGGTTGTAGTCGCCGAAGAGCACGTCGGCCACCGCTTCGCCTCCCCGCTCGCCGGGATTCCACGCTTCCACGATGGCCGGAAGGTGCGCCGCCTCCCAGCGGACGGAAAGCGGCCGCCCGTTGATCAGCACCAGCGCCGTCGGCGTGCCGGTGGCGGCCACCGCCCTCACCAGGTCTTCCTGCAAGCCGCTCAAATCCAGGCTCGCCACATCCTGGCCTTCCCCATCGGTTCCCCGAGTGGGTTGGAACCGGGTATCTTCCCCGACCACAACCACGGCCACGTCAGCGGCCTTGGCCGCTTCAACCGCCTTTTCGAACGTACTCTTATCCGCGCCAGTGACCGCGCAGCCCTTGACGTAGACCACGCGCGTGGCGGGGGAGACTTTGGCCTTGATGCCGTCGAGCACCGTGCTGACGTGCTGGGGAACTTCGAGAGGGGAGTAATCTCCAAGCTGGTTTGGGCCGTTGTCGGCGTTGGGGCCGATCACCGCAATTCTTTTGAGCGTCTTCTTCAACGGCAAAAGGTTGTGCTCGTTTCTGAGAAGCACAATACCTTCCTGGGCCGATCGCAGCGCCAGGTCCTGATGTTCCTTCGAGTGCATCACCTTCGCTGCATTCTCGGGATCGACATAGGGATGCTCGAATAAGCCGAGCCGGAACTTCTGTTCCAGGACGCGACGCACCGCCCGGTCAACCAGCGCCTCGGGGACCCGCCCTTCTTCAACGTTCTCGATCAGGGGTTTCATGTAGGCGGGCTCATAAGTGATGTCCAAATCCACGCCGGCCCGCAACGCCATGGCCCCGGCTTCCTTTTGCGTCGGCACGATGTTCTCGTAGACCAAGGTGTCAAAGCCGTCGCCTTCGCTTTCAACGATGCCCTTGAAGCCGAGTTCGTCGCGGAGAATCTTAGTCATCCACTTCTCAGAGGCGTGCGCCGGCACGTCTTCAATTTCAGGGTAGCCTGCCATCACACCTAACGCTCCGGCTTTGAACGCGGCAATCCATGGCGGCAGAATGTTTTCCCGGATGTAGCGCTCGGACAACTCGATGGCACCGCGCTCGAGGCCGCTTACCGGTTCGCTCTGGGTGGGGAAATCCGTCATCAGCGCAATCGCCTTGTCCGGGGCGCTGAGGTCGGAGCCCTGCGCGCCCTCGACGATGCTCTCGGCGATCCTCGAACCCAGGTAAGGGTCCTCCGTGTAGGCCTCTTCGTTGCGCCCCATTCTCGGGTCACGGTCCAGTTCGAGCACCAGCGTGGACAGCACATGAATGCCGATTGCTCTTGCCTCGCGCGCGTCGGCGGCGTAGATCGCGCGTACCAGGTCCATGTCGAAGGTGCTGCCGATCGCAAGGCCTTCAGGGAACACCGTCGCGTTTGGGAACATCGCTCCGTGCGTGCCCTCCTCGTCTTCGAGCAGCGGGATCTTAAGGCGCGTCTGGATTAGCGCGACCTTTTGAAGCGCATTGAAAAAATCAGCCTGCTCCCGTGCCGGGACGTGGAGAAGCGTGTTCGCAAGCGAGAAGAAACCGCAACCCGGTCCGATGTCCGGATTGTGACTTCCTGCCGCAAATCGCTTGCAGGCCTCTGTCTTCTCTGCGTTGGTTTTTCCGAGCCCGTCAACATAAACAGCAGGCAAATTGAGTTGCCCGGCTTTTTCCTTCAGCGTCATCCGGCTCAACAGGTCGTCCACGCGGCGTTCGATGGGTTGCGAAGCGTCGAGATAGATAGGAACAGACGAAGGTGACTGGGCAAGGGCTGAAACTGAGACGAGAAGCGGGCAAAGGACGAGAGAAAAAGTGTACAGACGCATTCGCTACCTCGATGCCCTGAAAGGGCGAAAGTTAGTAGCCGGGGGCACCGCCCCCGGAACGCTGGCAACGGGCCGAAAAGACCCTGAAGGGGTCGCAGTCCGGATTCGACCCTTCCAGGGTCGGGAGGAGTCTACGCTCGATCCCGGGGGCGTTGCCCCCGGCTACTTTGCGAATCCCCTGCGGGGATTCCCGTTCCCCGAGCATCGAGCGCGAGACATCGGGGTAGTTCATCCCCTGCAACAGCCCTCGAAAGCCAACCGCATTAGGCTGTTGTCTTTGCGATATTCTGTCAAGAGGAAAAAGGGGACACCGAGCGCAGAGCTTCGCTCTGCGCCAGCCGATGGCACCGCGCGACGTCGGTCTCTTACCACGCAATCTGGGGCGGGAAGTATTCGGCGATCAGTTGTTCGTAATATGGGCGCAGTTCCTGAACGTCCGGACGCACGGCGCTCTTCGAATAGAGGTCGTAGTTCTGGAACTCGCGGACCCACTTGAACATTTCCTTGTCGCGGTCGTTCATCAGGTAGGTGTACTCGCCCTCCTGGTGGGCAGGGTAGAAGGAGTGATAGCGGATCATGTAGCGAGCTTCCTCGGGAAGGTAATCCTTGGACACGCGATACATGTACTCGTCGTGGCCCCACGAAATGTCGACCTTATCCAGTCCGCAGCCTTCCTCGTAAACGCCCAGCCTGGTTTGATATTGAGGCACGGCCACGTCCGGGTTCGCAGCGAAGAATTCGGGGAAGACAATCTTGGGAGAATAAGCGCAACCTACGGGGAACGTGTCGCCCACCACGGCCCACTGCGGCTCGCCCCAAAGGCACAGAATCTTCCCGAGGTCGTGAACCAGGCCAGTGAGGATGAACCAGCGCGGCTGTCCGTCGCGGCGGCAAGACTCGGCGGTCTGGAGCAGGTGCTCGATCTGCGGCAGGTCGGTGTCCGGGTCGCTATCGTCAACCAGGGTGTTGAGGTACTCCATCGCCTCCCAGATGCCCATGCGAGTGCGTCCGCGATCGCCGTATTCGCGCTGCTTGGACTTGACGAACTCGCGCGTCTGGTAGGTGTGATTAAGGCGGTAGAACTCCTTCACGGAGGCCCGGGCATCGCCGCTGTGGTCGCGGAACTCCTCTGGCTTTTTGTCCGTGCTTCCCGAGCGTGCCGCCACGGCCTGAGCGTCCGGAGGCGCTTCGGGGTAGCGCTGCTTGAGAAAGTCTTCCCACTCGTCGAAGCTACTCAGGGGGGAGCCTAACTTATCGGTAGTTTCCACGGACCACCCTCCTTGGCGCAGGCGAAACAGCCTATATTGATTTCACACACTTTACGATTAGCCCTATCCCAGCCTCAAATTTGACATAAGTGGTTCACCATGTCAAGAAAGCCACATCGGTGCTCACGGCATTACCAAGGATAATGGGCCAAATTTGGTTGCCGAACATTGACACTTTGTCCTGGATCGCGCTACGCTGATAGTGTCAACATGAAATTCAGAAAGGAGGTGCCCCTATGGGACGCTTTGAACGAAAACCAGAACGGAGTTCCTTCGCCGCAACCCCAAAGGTCGAACCAAGGCGACCGGCCATCCCTTTACCATCGTCTTCTCACACTCTGACTCAAGATGAGCCGCAGCGACGGAGTGTTTCGGAAGACGACGTGAGACATCGAGCCTACGAACTCTTCCTCCAACGAGGCAGCACACCAGGCAACGACGTCGGCGATTGGCTGCAAGCGGAACAGGAACTCCGGGCAAACTGATCGACGGTCAGATGCCAAGAGAGGCTAGACCCATTCAGCAGTCTGGCCGCCACTTCCACGGCGGCCAGACTAACTTTTCACGGCTTGCTCTCCCCGCCTCCCTAAATCGACCTCACCCCGTCTCTCCCACACCGACGCAGAGGCTTGGGCCCGCCACGGTCCGCTTGTGCCTCCGGCGGCTAAGGGCATATACTCGGGTCGCTTCAAAGATGCCAACCGCAAGGAGTTACGCTGTGACCGATCGCTTAACTTGTTTCAAGAGGCGGCGGTTGATCAACCTCCGTCTAATCGTAATCGTCGCAATAGCATTCCTGCCCTGCACACTGCTTATTGCCGGGGCATCCCCAATTCCCGTGCGAGGACTCAACCTCAGCGCCCCGAAACCTGATGAACTGCCCCTGGCGGTGAAATTCATACGCGAGGTCCTGCCGAAAGCAGGCGTCAACGTACTGGTGATGGAGTTCGACTATCGCTACCAGTTCAAGTCGCATCCGGAGGTGATCGATGCGGATGCGCTTTCCGAAGACCAGGTGAAACAGATTGTGGCGGCTTGTCACGACGCCGGGGTTCGCCTGATCCCACTGATCAATTCGCTGGGCCACCAGTCGTGGGCGGCGCAGACGTTCGGGCTCTTGAGGGCCCACCCGGAGTTCGATGAAACTCCTGGAAAATACCCCGGCAACCAAGGCACCTATTGCCGAAGCTATTGCCCCTTGGCCCCCGGGCTGCACAACGTAGTCTTCGACCTGATGGATGAGCTTGCCGGCGTCTGCCAGGCCGATGCCGTTCATGTCGGCATGGACGAGGTCTTTCTTCTGGGCGAGGACGACTGTCCCCGCTGCCGGGGCAAGAACAAGTCCGAGCTGTTCGCGCAGGAAGTGCGCGCCCTGCACGATCATCTGGCCGCGACCCATCGGGAGATGTGGATGTGGGGAGACCGCTTTCTGGACGGCGACCTGACCGGCTTGGGGAAGTGGGAAGCAAGCCAAAACGGGACAGCGCCCGCCATCAACCTGGTTCCGAAGGACATCGTGATTTGCGACTGGCATTACGACACGGCGGTTCCCACGGCGGCGCACTTCGCCATTCAGGGCTTCCGCGTGGTGTCGGCGCCGTGGCAGATGACTGACGTCGCCCTCAACGAATTGGAGATGGTCCGCAAAGTGCGCGCCGAGGCGACGGATCCGCTCAAGTCGCGCACCCTGGGGATGCTGCAAACCACCTGGATCGACCTGGGCGACTTTGTAAAGGCGTACTACGGGCAAACCTCTGCCAGCGCCGACGCCGTCAAGGCTGCGGAATGCTTCAAGGCGCTCTTCAGGGAAATTCGGCAGGAGGATTAGCTTTGCTTTTCCTGTCATCCTGAGCGCAGCGAAGGATCTCCGCAGTCTCCCATGGGTCAATGGCTCAGGAGCGACTGCCGAGATCCTTCGCTGCCCTGAAAACGTGTAGGGGTAGGGCTTGCCCTACCCGCTCGCCACGAGTCCGGCAAAAGGGGACGGCAAGTCGTCCCCCTACAGGCAGCAGGGGAATCGCTTTCATGCCAAGTGGGGAGCCAAAGGATCATGGAATCTGCGCCCAGGATGACACTTTCCGAATTGACGCTCCTCCTAATGGCTCAACGACCAGACGTACGCCGCGAGCGCCGAGAGTTGATCAGGAGTGAGTTGCGCCCCGCCCATGGGCGGCATGGGGCTGCGATACTCTTTGGGGTGGGCCACTCCTTCCCGAATCGTTTTGGAGATTCCGGCATAGCTGCCGTCGTTCCACAGCCACTTTTTCGCGGTTAGGTCCGGACCCAGGGGCGAACCGGTACCGCGCTCGCCGTGGCAACCCACACAAGTGGCCCCGCCGGCTTGGCCGTGGTAAATGCGATCGCCCAGGGCGACCATGGCCCGCGTCGCGCCGTGCGGAACGGGACGATTCCCTGCTGCCGCCGCGCCGGCGTTCGCATGCGTTCCCTCCGGCGGCTTGGCCACGGACTCTTCCACCTCGCCGGCCGCTGCCGACGGACTGGGGCAGGGAGTGATTCCGGCGGTGCCGTCGCCTCCGCCCTTATAGACTATTCGATAGATTCGGCCCCGCACATCGTCGGACACGAAGAGCGACCCGTCCGGCGCCACCGCGACACCGGAGGGTCGATGTGTGGCGCCTTCCGGAGTCTTCACCGAGCCGGCAAAACCATCGGCGAAAACCTCGCAATTTCCAGCGGCCTGGTCACCGCGGAGCGGCTGAAAGACTACGTTATAGCCGCCTTGCGCGTAGGGAGCGCGATCCCATGAACCGTGGAAGGCGATGAAGACTCCGTCGCGATAGCGGGCTGGAAACTGCGTCTGGTCGTAGTGCGCCATGCCGTTCGGCGCCCAGTGCGCCGGAAGCGAGGCGACGGGAGAGATCTTGTCGGCGCAAACGCCCACGCGTTTGCCGCCGTCGCCGCCATACTCGGGCGCCAGCACCAGCTTTCCCGCCACGCCGTCGTAATAACATTCGGGCCAGCCGTAGTCGCCGTCCGGCTTCAAGAGCAGCAACTCTTCCGCGGGCAAGGTCGCTTCCTCGGCGGGCTTATAAAGTTCCGGCCAATTCGCATGCAACTGGTCGCGTCCGTGCTGGGTGACGAACAAGCGCCCGGCGGAATCGAAAGCGAAACCTTCAGCGTTGCGGATGCCCGTCGCGTAACGCGCCTCGGGCGAAAACGTTTGGTTCGTTTTGTTCGCCTCGAAGCGCCACACACCGCCGCGGGTCCTAAGTTCGGTACACGGGTCGGCGCCTGGCACGTGGGGTTGGCGGTTGCGCGGCTGGCAGGAGTTGGTGGCAGTCGCGACATCCACGTACATCATTCCCTCGGCGTCAATAATGAACGGGTGCATGGGGTGATCGCCGCCCAGGGGCAAGCCGGAGACAACCGTTTCCGGAGCGCCCTGTGGCACGATCGAGCCGGCAGAGAGCGCGTAGCGCACGATCCTGTCGTTAACCTCCGCGTAGATCGCGTCCTTGTACAAGCCGACTCCGGTCCCGCCGTTGGAGCCCGTACTAGCCGTTTCACCAAAGCGCTCAATCACATTGGCCTTTCCCGCGCCGGCGGTGTCCTGAAGAGCTACCAGAAACCCCCCAGTGGGCGTGACGTGTCCGGGGTAGTACTCGCCCGACCAGGTGTTGACGTAAACCACTCCCGTCGGTCCCACCACCATGTGGCGCGCATGACCTATGCCGTCGGCAAAAACCGTCGCGCAGAAGCCCGCGGGCAGAGTCAAACCTGCGTCATCACTAGGGCACGACGCGTTCTTCGTCTCGTTCGCAGAAGTCGATTGGCTTCGAGTTGAGACCGACGAGCTCAGCAAGCAGAACACGGCGACGCAAAGCAATAGAGTTGCGATCACGCACGGCCGACGCATTGAACCCTCCGGAAGTTGATTGAGATTCCCGACCAGTATTCGGTTACATTCTTTATGCTCGTACTAAGTCCGTCGGCAAGTCAAGCCTCGGTGGTGTGGGGGTAGGGCTTGCCCTACCCTCGTCGGCCTAGTGACTCGCCGGGGACGGCAAGCCGTCCCCCTACATTCGTTATCGGGGGATTGACGCTGTTTCAACTCAGACCAGGAAAACCTTCTGCGCCCAATCCACGGCTTCGAGATAAGCCATGGAGAGTTGCGACTCACCTACGCCGACGGCGGCAACGAGTTCGCTGACTTCGTCCCACCTCGCGGTTTCGAAGGCCTTGACCAGTTCGAGAATCGTCGCGTGGCGGTTGTGCGCGCCCAGCAGCGCGGCCCGCACGACGTCGGGCAGCGCAATCTCGGCGGCGATCTCTGACAGGGGCCGACCCAGCATGGCGTCCATCAGCGAAAAGACCCCCAAGAGGAACATGCTCTGCCCGGCCCGGCGCGCGCCTGGAAGCGCGCCCAACAGCTCACAACAACGGCCTCGGGTGAGCGAGGTCAGGACCAGTTCGTTGCTTTCATTTCCGGCTATTCCCAGGACGGCCGCAACCGACGCCCATTTCCTCACCTCGCGATCTCCCACGAGCGCCAGAGCATGAGCCGTAGAACCGATTTCGCTTTTGAAGCCAAAAAGCGGCGAGTTCACGAATCGCAGCAGCTTGTAGCAGAGGGAGACTTCACGGTCGATCAGCGACACGACCTCGTTTCTATCCAATTCCGGTTCGTTGATAGCTTGAAGAAGCCGCAAGTAGTGGGCCTTGAAAGCCGGAATGTGCAGACTGGGGACGATCTGCGGTTTGCAGAAGAAGTATCCCTGAAAGAAGCCGTACCCACTGTCGTGAGCTTCGGCGAACTCGGCGCGGGTTTCGACCTTTTCGGCGAGCAGTTGGATGCCAAGCGGCGCGAACTCTGCCACGGCCCGCCGCCTCTGGCTGGGCGCCGAGAGCTGGAAGTCAATCTTGATGATGTCGGCCAGATCGATGAAGGGTTGGAGCTCCCGGGCGTAAACGAAGTCGTCCAAGGCGATGACGTAGCCCAGACGCTTCAGTCTTCGGCAGGCCTCGAGCACTTCGGCGTCCGGCCGAACCGTCTCGAGGATCTCAACGACCGTCTCATCCTTGGGCAGCAGCGTGGCGTATTCGTTCACCAGAAATCGCCGCGTACAGTTAATAAAGGCCCGGCGGCCAGCAGTCAGCGTGCGGGCGCTGGCGTTGAGGAAATTGTCAGCCACATCCAGGGCCGCAGCGTCGCCATCATCGGCCGTGTAGCGGTTCTCGAGGCCGGAACGGAACAGCAGTTCGTAACCGTACACCTGTTTGCAGCGGTCAAAGATCGGTTGCCGCGCAATGAAACGAGTTGGCCGATGAGCGGCGCTTGACGAATCGGGCGATGCGGCACGAGAGTCCACAAGGGTTAAATCGGCATTCTGCCGGGAAACTTAGGCGCCGGATTGTAGGGGCGAGGCGGCGAAGGTGTGAAAAAATCACCAGTCCCTGTCATTCTGAGCGAAGCGAAGAATCTGCATTTGTTTGTTCTCAAAGAGATGACTGCAGATTCTTCGCTTCGCTCAGAATGACAGACGAGTTGTTTACATCTCCGGCGACTCGCCCCTACATCTTCGAAGGGAACGATTTATCCAGTTCCACAACGCTCACCGAACCCGCCGGAAAGCTCCAAGAGAATCGAGGGCCGGGCAGCGTCTTTCGCTTTGGCGCAGAAACTTCCGGCTGAAAGGTCCGCCGTCCACCTCGCATTTTCGTGTGCCGGAGCGCGCCCGCGGCGCCCTCTACTTCCCTCTTACGAATTCCACGTAGCCGTGCTTGCGGAGAAAGCGGAAATAGCCAACGAAGTCCATATCCGTAGGCCCAAGCTCCATCCGGGTGAGATGAATAACCTGCTCCAGCGTACGCTGCCCGTCGCACCAGTAGAGGGCTGTAATTACGGGCACATCCCATGCCCCGGAGGGGTAGCCTTGGCGCTGGTCGGGGGCCAAATCATCGAGCGTAATCGTTCCCATCCGCAGGCGCTTCACCACAATCGAAGACGCGGTGGGTTCATCCGGGGATGAGGCGCGCGTTGGCTCGACGGCGGAACTGATTCCTAACACTCCGGCGCGAGCCCGAACCGCAGATTCAATTCGCAACGACTGCCCGTCGCCAAACTGGCGCAGGCGCGCCGTGAGGGGAGCGATCGAATCCTTCAGGGCCTGGCGTTCGGATTCCGGCGCCAGGCGGTGGACGGAATCGATGGCCTGAATTCCCCGCCCCACCAGATAATCCGTTTTCTCTTTTGCTTCCCCGAGCAACCCGGCAAGTTGCGGCGCGCCGCCCGCCGCCGCGATCTGATCCAGGTAGGAATCGACGGAGCGGAGAATCACCTCGTAAGCGCGGTCCTCGCTCAACCCCGCCAGCCACCGGGCCTCCTGCGGGCCTGCATTGGCGAGAAAATAAAGAAAGGCGGCGTTGACGATGGTAAGATCCCGCAGCGAACGGGAATCGACGCGGTCCGGCGTGTCCTCGCTGTTGTGATGGGTGATCACACCGCTACCACTGTAGGCCCACACGTTGGGAACGCCGATGCTCGGATCTCCCAGGTAGCTGTCCGTTCCCGTGCCGAAGGGGCTGGAGTGCCAGGGCCGGCCGAGCTTGCGAGGGAAATCATAGCCGGCGCCCACGTCCACTGTGGGAAAGTAATCTTCCGCCACCTTCAGAATGAATGCATCGACGTAGGAACTGGCCACCTGCGGATTCAGGTAGAACGTGTACTCCGTGCCGGGCAGGTCGTAGGAAGCGGCAGGCGTATCCAGGCAGATTGCGGCAATGGTGTTGCGGATGCGATCCGGGTGGGTGGCAACGTAATGCATGGAACCGTACATTTCGCCCATATTCAAAATGCGGATCGCCCGCCGCGGACGAGGCAACCTGCCCGACGCGATCAGGCGATTCAGGGTCGCCGCAGCTTCCAGGATCGCCGCAACTCCGGTGCAGTTGTCCTCGGCACCCTGCTCGGAGCTGTGGCCGAGCGAGAGAACCTCTTCCGGGCCGTCGCCCGGGATCACGGCCGTGGCGTAAGGATACGGCCCGCTGTAGTAGCGGCTGTCGACGGTGGCCTTGGCAACGACCTTGCCCTTCTCCGCCAGGAGTTTGCGAACCAGGGCGGCCTGACGCGGCGAGATCGAGAAGCAAAGCAGCGGAGTGCTGATCTTGGTGAAGGCCCAGCCATTGTCACCCCAGGCGTTCACCCACTGGTGGCCATCGGGCAAGCTGGGATTCTCGCTGAAGGCGTTGATGGCGCCCAGGGCGCCCGCTTTGACGAGTGGCCATTTTAGGTTGGCCGCATTGTCAGGAGTCAGCACCAGCTTTCCGCGCAGATTCAGCTTGGCGATCGTGTCAGGATTGGCGTCCTTCAAATCCACTATTTCCGCCGTGACGCCTTGCGGGGGAGTTGACCCGCTCCACATGCACAATGAGCACGGAATCTTTTGAAAGTCGGCAAGAGTGCGCTCAGCTTGCGGCAAGGCGGGATCGACGATTTCCAACCGGGCCTCTTTGGCATCCCAGGCGAGCGGCTCTGTCCAGTAGCCGAACTGAGTCGTGCCATCGGCCGGCGCGGCAAGCATTTCGACTCGCTGAAGACCCATGCGGGTCATAGCGTCCTTGAGATACTCGGCCGTCTCAGCATACTTCGGAAAAGTAGACCAGCGGTCCGTGACGTAGACCCGACGCATGTAGTCCATGGCCTCTTCCGGGTAGACTTCGGAGCGAATCTCCTGAATCAACGCATGCAGGTCGAGGCTTTGCGGCGAGGCGGCAAACGTCAACCCCGACGCGGCGAGCCCCACGAATAGTCCCGCGCAAATCAGCTTCCGGTTCATGAGCGGTGGTCTCCTCTCAGGGTGCAGGGCAGTTCGCGAACCGCCCCTGCTAGCCGACAGTATGTCTCTCTTTGCTCTCGCTTGCCTAGCCATAGGCTCCGCTTCGTTTTGCGCAGATCTTGCCGTTTTTGCTCATTTCGAGGCCCCATTGGTGCGAAATTGCACGCAAAACGCACAAAAAATACAGCACGAAAAATAGCGATGTCCTTAGTTTTAAAGTACTTCTTGAGTTCGTTTCCACTGTTTCTCATTTTTCCAGTTCCCCGCTTTCACATCTTGGCGGGCCAATTGGGCTGTGGTCCGGGGCTCGGCCCGCCCTGGCGCCCGCCTGCGACAAACTGTCCAGCAATGTGACCATAAAGGTAGGCTATCATAGGTAGGCGCAGTTGTCAAGCGGAAAATGTGAAAAACGTTAGTGGCTGTGACCAAATGTCGTTTGGCCGGCGGGCGCAGGGCGATAAGTCACGCAGGGGCGGTTCGCGAACCGCCCCTGCAGTTAGAGGAGCCCCTCCCTTCCCGTCGCTCCGCAGCCAGTGCGTATTGAAAACTCAAAGCGGAGAGAATACAATCGCTGCGCATCACGCAGCGGTAGGAAGGTGTGGAAAGATCAGCCGCTTTTCATCCCGACTTTCTTCACGCCTTCAAATGCCCATGAAATTCAACGGAGATTCTCCATGGCTTTGATCCAGTTTACAAAGAACCATTCTGACCATTCCACAGACAAGGGGTATCAATTCGAGTTTTTCTGCGACCGGTGCGGAAGCGGATTCATGAGCGCCTTCAAACCCTCCATGGCGGGCTACGCGGGCAGCGCCTTGCGCGCCGCCAGCGACCTGTTCGGAGGAGTATTCGGCCGCGCCAGCGCAGGCGCTTACGAGATCGAGCGAGCCATCCAGGGGCCCGGCCACGATAAGGCCTTTCAAGAATCCGTGGAAGAGGCCAAGCCCAATTTTCGCCAGTGCCCGAAGTGCGCGAAGTGGTCCTGCCTCACCATGTGCTGGAACCAGAAGCGCGGCCTCTGCTACGACTGCGCCCCCAACATCGAGACGGAGATTGCGGCAGCACAGTCGCAGATTGCCGTCGAACAAATGCACGATAAGCTTCGCCAGCAGGATTTGACCAAGGACCTCGACCTGACATCCGAAGCGGTTGCGCTTTGCCCCAAGTGCGGGGCGCGGACGCAGGGCGCGAAGTTCTGCCCCGAGTGCGGGCAGCCGTTGCGGCCCAAGAATGAGTGCTCACGCTGCGGAACGAAGTTTGAAGCGGGGACGAAGTTCTGTCCCGAGTGCGGACAGAAGATTGCCTAACCCCATGCCCGCCTTCACAGGCAGCTTTGACTACACGCGGGCTGACGGCGCGGCCCTTCAGTCAGGCCCCTGCCGGCTGGCGGAGCCACGTACCGCATCGTACGTGGCGGAGGGAGAGGGATTCGAACCCCCGAGCCCCTTTCGGGGCTAACGGTTTTCAAGACCGCCGGTTTCAACCGCTCACCCATCCCTCCGGTCTTACTTTTCAAGCACTTGCATTTGTGTCTAGGCTCATGGTAGCAGTTCTGGTAGCAATTGCGTGCGAAATTCCTGTCGTAGCACTTTGCGCCGACTTGTTAGCAGCCGTGGTAGCCTGAGCGTTTGGTACGGGGCGCAAAAAGCGACAGGCAATCTCGGCAGCGTTCTGCTGGCCCTGATCGTTCTCTTTAATGTACCAACCAGCCGTCGTCTGCCAGCGGGAGTGACCGAGCCGCGCCTGGATGTCTTTAATCGGAACACCAGCACGATAGAGCATCGTCCCTGCCCAATGGCGCAAACCGTGGAACGTCAGGTGAAGACCTTTCCTCTCTGCTGCTTTCTGAAGTTGCTGCTGTAACGCATGACCATCACTGGGGTTTCATGCCTTGCATCGAACGAAGGCAGCGGTGTTTACGATTTTGCCGTGACGCGAGCCTTCGTGCCATGGGGAGCGGCTCTCAGGTACTGCACGGGCCAGGGGACGGGATATCCCAAGTCGCGAGCCGCCCGCAAGGGCCAGTAGGGATCACGCAGGAACTCCCGCGCCATGAGGATAACGTCCGCCTGGCCGGTGCGGATGACGTGGTCAGCCTGCGCTGGAGCCGTGATCATGCCCACCGCACCCGTCAGGATCTGTGCTTCGCGCCGGACTCTTTCGGCGAAGGGCGTTTGGTATCCCGGCCCCACGGTCATTCGGGTAGGCGGCACATTCCCTCCGGAGGAACAGTCGACCAGGTCCGCACCACAATCCTTCAGGCGCATGGCCAGCGCCACGGAATCGTCGAGGGTCCACCCGCCTTCCTGCCAGTCGGTTGCCGAGATGCGCACGAACAAAGGCGCACTCTCCGGCCACGTTCCGCGGACTGCCCGGACCACCTCGATCAGCAAGCGCATGCGGTTCTCGAGCGAGCCGCCGTACTCATCGGTGCGGTGATTGGCGAGCGGCGAAAGGAACTCCGAAAGCAGATACCCGTGGGCGGCGTGGATCTCGATCACCCTGAATCCTGCTTCGCGAGCGCGGCGGGCGGCTGCCGCAAATGCCGCGACGACGGATTGAATTCCCTCGAGCGTCAGGGCTTGCGGCTGGACATAGTTTGGAGCAAAGGGAATTGCGCTGGGAGCTACCACATTCGTCCAGCCGCCCGCCCCTTCCGGGACGGCACCATCCCCGTCCCCAGGCCGATAGGTGCTCGCCTTCCGCCCGGCATGAGCCAACTGCATGCCTGCGACGCTGCCCTGGGAGTGGATGAAGCGGGTAATGCGGGCGAGAAACTCGATATGGTCTTCGCTCCATATTCCGAGGTCTTGCGGGCTGATCCGTCCTTCCGACGTAACGGCGGCGGCTTCCGTCATAACCAACCCCGCCCCACCGACGGCCCGGCTTCCCAGGTGGACCAAGTGCCAGTCGTTGGCAAACCCGTCGGTGCTGGAATACTCGCACATTGGCGAAACGACGATGCGGTTGGGAAGGGTCACATTCCGGATCGGGAGGGGATCGAACAGATTGGGCATAAGTTTGGCTCCTTGTGGGCCGTTATCCTGTCGGACATGCCTCGCCCCGGCCCGGTTGCCGGCCGGCGAGGCCCGGTGTTCCTGTCGTCTGCCGATTATCACATTCTCGACTTCAGCTTGATGATCTCGCCATCCACAACGAACCTGCCGTATCCGTGGTGGCGGATGGCCGTCGGACCCTTTTCGTGCCGGGAGGCCATGATGGAAACCCGTTTTGTTCGCTTAGTGAATCGTTGGCGGCTTCTCCTCAGGCAGGGGAAGTTCTGCGACCACGACCGGAACGATGTCATTGAAAGTACCAGTGGAGACGATCTCATCGGAATTCATTTCGTCTTCGACGGCGCAATCGTGCCACTGAACAAAGACCGACTCTTTCGTCACTCTGGTCACGGTGCCGATGTGTTCCGGCCAGTCCGCTCTCTGTCCCCTGCCCGAAGGCTCGACGATTTCATTAATTCGAAACATTTGCAATCCTCCGGCGGTGGAACCGAAACTGTACGCGGTCATTGATGCAGTTGTCGCATTGACAGTAGGTTGCCTCACGCAGCCGTTGCCCGTCCGCGAGCTTTCGTTCACACTATAGGATCAAGCATCCGCTCAATACAAGGCGCTCACTTATCGCCCCGCAGCCGAGTCCATAGGCCAGCCGCCGAATCCTCAAATTGCCTTCAATTTTTTTCGCTTTCTTGCCCAAAAACCTCACTTTTTCCCAGAAAACCCGGTTTCGCTCTGTATATTATAGGAGATGGAAGCCTCTCCTCCCGTCATCAAGCCCCGCATGTACGCCGTCGGTTTCAAGCGCCGCCCAGGCGACTTGGGCACCACCGCCATCGTCCCGGCGTACTCCCCCGCGGCCGCCCTGGAAAAACCCGTCGACATGTTCCCGGAATACCGGCGAGCCGGCCGCCCAGGTCACACCTTTGAAATCGAGTATGCGGAAATATACTGGGATACCGGCCAAGACTTCGTGATTCAGGCGAGAAAGCGGCCGCCCGACCTGCTGCCGTACAACTGCGCCGCCCGCCGGGGGCCATGGGCGGGGAACTGGAGGGAGGGCTGCATCTGTGGGCGCAACTCCCCGTGTCAACTACCTCTATTTCTTGCCGCATGACGCCCGGCCCGTCCCGGTGGATAGATGCAATAAAACTATGCGAGTCGCGCTCTACGCCCGCGTCAGAACCCTGAACAGCCAGAACCCGGAAACGCAGCTCGTCGAGCTGCGGGAATACTGCACTCGCCGCGAATGGAAAATCGAAGCGGAGTACGTCGACGCGGGCGTCTCCGGCTCGAAGGACTCTCGGCCGAGCCTGAAACTTTCAGAATCGAGTAAGCGACGTACGGACGGCCAGCGCGGTCCAGGCGAATATTGCTGGTCCACCCGATGTCCGCAGTATCCCCGGGGAAATGCTCCCGAGTAAAGGCGCCGTGATTAAGAATCCACCTGCCGGGTGTGGCGAACGCCCAGATGAGGTGCTGATGTTCGCCTGCCCTTTTCCCCTTAGCTGCGCGACGTCCTCTCCCGCATCGCCGACCACCCCATTAATCGCATCGAAGAGTTGCTACCCTGGAACGTCGTCACACCAGACCACCCCTCGGACACATGCGGCGGGAAGCCACGCAGGCGAGGCCATTCGAGATCTGAAATAATCGTTTGCTAGCGCATTGGAGGCAGCGGAGATTACCGGCTTCAGCTGGCATGATTTGCGCCACTCGTTTGCAAATCGCTTGGCGATGGGAGGGGTCGATTTGGTTAGCATCCAAAGACTACTCGGCCACAAGAGTCTGCGAATGACCAGCAGGAACGCGCGCGTCTCGGACGAACATTTCGCCAAACAGGTTAAGATCCTCGACACAACAATGGCGCTCTCACCCTCCCCGTTCAGAGATCTCAAGTATCTCTTTGCCCTTTTCTTGCCCTTTGCTGGCAACGCGCCGCGAAACGGCCCACGGTGCTCTGCGGCGCACATAAGCCGGCGGCAGCTATTACCGGTACGCGCCCCAACCCCGCAAGGGTTGTCGAACCATGGCCCCTTCGAGGTCGAGGTTCACATTTGGGCAGCAATATCAATCAACTCAGACAGAACTTGCACTTTCTCTGAACTTCGGTTGTCACGCTCAGCAACCAGCCATTGGCAGTAGCGCCATGCGGATCGTGAGGCCCTCCGGCTCCGCCGCATCGGCCTGCCAACCTCCCAAAACTGCTGTCGTCGGCTGGAGCGAATTGACTTTGGGCTAGCGTCCGAGCTAGCATTCTGGGACACGAAGTCCGATGATGTGCAGAGTTGGTGGGGAGAAACGCAGTGCGTACGTTACCCGCAGAAGTCTTGTGGACCGCCCGGTATGATTACGAGCCCCGTTCGCGGTTGGTGAACCACAAGCATAAGTTCTTCCAGGTCATTTGCATCGCAAGCGGCGGTGGCTGCTTCTGGCTGGATGGTCGGGAGATCCCGATCCTGCCGCGGCGTATTTTCTTGATCCGGCCAGGCGAGGTTCACGGCTTGAGCGCCCAGTCGCACATCAAGACGTTAGATCTCAAGTTTGTGGTGAGAGATGGCGCCATGAAGCGGGCCCTGCAGCGAGCGCGCAACTACATCCAGGAGCAGAGGGCGGCTATATCCAGCCTGGTTGACCAGATTCGTTCGCGGGGCGAGCGCCGGGGCATCTTCTTCCGCGAGATGTGCGCGGCGTACCTCGTGCAACTCCTCATTACCTACCTGGAGGAGAGCGGCGGCGGGGCCAACGAGGCGCTCGAGTTTGCGGCGGACGAGGCCGTGACCAGCGCCAGCGACGCGGTCCGGAAGGCCGTGGACTTCATCCGCGAGCACTATCGCGACGACCTCGATGGGCAAGCCCTGGCCCACGCGCTAGGCACTTCCGACCGGCAACTCCGCCACTGGTTTAAGGACTCGGTGGATATCAGCCCGATGCATTATCTCGCCTGCTATCGCATCGAGAGGGCGAAAGAGCTGATCATGTCCACGAACCAGGCGCTCAAGGCCATTGCGGAGCTTTGCGGGTTCAAGACCATCCATCATTTTAATCACGTCTTTTCGGAGATTACGGGGCTGCCGCCGGGAGCGTGGCGGCGACTGCACCGGGAAGGAATCGGGAAGGACGTTTGCATCGATCCTCACTTCTCGAACGTGATTCGGGTGCGGCGCGAGGAAGACGCGTTGTCCGCTTCGCGCCCTGACCTGCCACAGCGGTCTTGAGAGTCATCCTCCGAGTCCCTCCTCGAGCCGCGCTCGACCCGGCGGGCGGAAGCGCCCAGGCTTGACCAGCAGGAGAAGCACAACCGTCGCCGAGGGAAGAAGCAATCCCGAAATCACGAGTACCGGCTGATACGAGAAGCGCTCCGTGAGGAAGCCCGTGGCCAGCGTGAAAAGGGCTGCGCCGAGGCTACCACTCGAGCCCGCCAGGCCGGCGATGGAGCCGACAAAGCCCGTGGGGAAGATGTCGCTCGGCAGCGTCTGCAGGTTGTTGACCCAAAACTGAAAACTGAAGAGCACGATACCGGCCAAGGCGATGGCCGTTACCGGCGATTGCGCCCGGGCGATGAAGACGCCCGCAGGCGCCAGCAGCGTGGCAAACAGGATGGCGATGCCGCGCGCGCGGTAAACGGCCCAGCCGCGCGATATGAGCCGGCCGGAAGTCCATCCGCCCAGCAGGCTGCCTGCCGCCGCGCCCAGGTAAGGAATCCAGGCGTAGAAGCCGATCTCGCGCAGACTGAAGCCACGCGCCGTATGAAGATAGAGAGGCAGCCAGATGAGATAAAGCCACCAGACGGGATCCGCCAGGAACCGCGCCAGCACGATGCCCCAGGTCTCGCGCCGGCGAAGCAACACACTCCACTCGGGCGCCGCCGCCCGTTCCGATTCCTTCTGCCCGGCGAGGATGAGCCTGCGCTCCTCCCCGGTGATCCAGCGGTGGCGCTCCGGAACGCGGTAGACGGCGAGCCAGACGCCAAGCCACAACAAGCCCAGCGAACCGGTCGCCAGAAAACAGGTCTTCCACCCGAAACGAAGCTGCAACCAGACCAGCAGCGGCGCCGCGACGACAGGCCCGAGCGCCGAACCCGTATTCACGATGCCCATCGCCGCGGCGCGCTGCTCGGCCGGAAACCACTCGGCGGCTACCTTGGTCGCCGCCGGCCACTGGCCCGCCTCGCCCAGGCCGAGCCCGAAGCGCGCCACGCTCAGTCCGAAGACGGAGCGGGTCGCAGCATGGGCCGCTTCCGCCACCGACCAGATGGCCATCGCCACCGGATAACCGCGCCGCGTTCCGAAGCGGTCCTGGAGCTTTCCAAAGAAGGCCTGGCCGAGCGAGTAGGACACGAGAAACCACGTATTGATACCGGCATATGCGAGGTTCGAGAGGTGCAGGTCAGAGTAGATCACCGGCGCCAGCATGGAGACGGAAAGCCGGTCAATGTAGCAGATGAGCGTGGCGAGAAACACCAGGCCGATGATCCACCAGCGCAGGCCGCGAATCCGGCCGGCGGGCGCGAGCGGAGGCTTGGGTGGGGTGGACATGAAGCCGTTCGGGTCAGTCACCGGCGCCGGCCGGATACCAATGGACCAGGTCTTTCGAGCGGGCGAGCGCCAGCCGGTTCCAGCCCCGCCCGAGATAACTGGTCTGCTCGTTCGACCCTGCATAGAGCAGATAATAATAGCCGAGTGGATGGCGCCAATCGTATAGCGTGGCGGCAACACAGCGGACCACGCGGTTGAAGCCCTCGAGGGGAATGGCCAATTCGCGGCCCATACCCCACACGAGCGGCTGGGCTGGATTCACGAGACGATAGAGGTATTCCCCCTCGACGTTGTCCCGGTAATCGTCGCTGAGCAGGTTGAGCGCGCTGCCGATGCGGACGAATTCGTAGTTCTCGTGAATCAGCCCATTATCCCTGCCGTTCGCCATCGCCAGCGTGGCATCGCCGGATCCCGCAAAATGCCAGGGTCCCTCGAGCTTTCCGGCAGCCGCAACGCGGACGCGGATCTGGTTGGGAAAGTCCTCGAGCCCCTGCCGCCACACGGCGAGATATCCTCTGCCAAGGGGTGTGACGGTAAGGTCGATCACGCTTTCGCCGGCCGTCAGGTTCGCCGCGAGCGCCTGGCGGGCCGACCAGTGGACCAGGTCCGGAGACGTCATGTAGAAAAGCTGGTCGGGGCGCTGGGGATCGTCGCCCCAGGAGTTGAACGAGAGTTCCCAGCGATCGCCGAGGCTCTGCACGTCCGGGGAACACATGCCGCGCCAGCCCTGCTCGTGGCCGTCAAAACTCAGGATTGGAGGCGAGTACGTCACGAAGTCCTCGGTACTCACTTCCACAACGTGGCTGTGGATCGTGCCGTTATCCTGGTAAAACGCCGAAAAGAAGACGTAAAACGTGCCACTGCGGTACGCCATTGCCGCGTCCTTGATCGACCAGTTGGGATAGGAGAGCACAGGATTGCGGAGCGTCTTCCAGTTGAGAGACGCCTGCGCGCCCGCGGCCCGCACCAAAGTGAAAAGGCTGCACAACATTACTGCGCTCGAGAGTCGTCTCATCGTGCCGTCCTCATGCGTGCCCATCATTTCGTTACGGAGTGAGAGCCGGAGCCTGGGGCAAACCAATGGACCAGATCCTTCGAACGCACCAGCGCCAGCCGGTTCCAGCCGCGCCCGAGGTAAGCGGTCTGCTCGTTCGAGCCCGCATAGATCATGTAGAAGTAGCCGTCGTCCGCGCGCCGGTCATAGAGCGACGCGGCCTGACAGCGGATACTGCGGTTGAAGCCCTCGAGAGGAACTTTGATTTCGAAGCCCTTCTCCCAGTTCAAGGGCTGGGCCGCATCCGCGAGAGTGTACAGGTACTCTCCCTCGACGTTGTCGCGATAGTCGTCGCTCAGCATGCGCAGGACGTTTCCGATCCGGAGGAACTGATAGTTCTCATGAATCAATCCATTGTCCTTGCCGTCGGCCATGCGAAGCGAAGCATAACCGAACCCCACATAATGCCACGGTCCGGCCAGGCTCTTGGCAGCGGCAAAACGCACCCGGATGTCGTTGGGGAAGTCTTCCAGACCTTGCCGCCACGCGGCGTAATAGCTGCCATCGGCAGAGGTGAGGGAAGGGCCGATCACACTTTGCCCCACGGTCAGATTCGCGGCCAGAGGCGACGGCGCCGCCCAACGGACGAGGTCCGGCGAAGTCATGTAGAAGAGCTGATCGGGGCGTTTGGGATCGTCGCCCCAGGAGTTGAACGAGAGCTCCCATGTCTTCCCGAGCTTTTGCACGTCCGGCGTGCACATGCCGATCCAGCCGTCCTTTTCGCCCTCGAAGTTCAGGATGGGGCGCGAGAACGTCAAGAAATCCTGCGTGCTTACTTCCACCACGTGGCTGCGAATGCGGCCATGGTCCTGGTAGAAGGCAGAGAAGAAAACGTAGATCGTTCCCCTCTCCCAAGCGAGCGACGGATCCTTGATCGACCAGTGGGGGTAGGAAAGCACAGGATTGCGGAGCGCGTCCCAGTTGAAGGCGGCTCCGGCATGCGCGCTCGCTGCGAGTGCGACGGTAGAGAGAAGCAGCAGGGCTCGACCCAATCTCCTCATCGTTGCTTCCTTATTACTCTTCGCAATTCACCAACACGGCGATGGCGCCGCTCAGAGGGTTGTCGCGCAGCGCAAAGGCTTCCTGGATGCGGCTCAGGGGGATTTCGTGCGTAATGATTCCGTTCGTTTTGACGAGCCCCTCGAGCACCATCTGGACGCCTTCGTCGAAGAAGCGGCGCATGTCGATATCTCGCTTGGGCTCGGTGGAGAGGATGTCCAGCCGCTTGCGATGCACTTTGAAGAAGTCGAGTGGCTTGTGGCAAACGCCAATGCAACCATACATGACAATGCGGCCCGCGAACGCGGCGCAGTCGATAGCGTCGGCCATGCCATCGCCCTCGAGCAGGCACGGGATGACAACGTCGAAACCGCCGGGAAAGTCGCGCCCCACGACGGACATCGTCGGCGTTTCGGGAGTCGGAATCAGGTAGGTGTGGGTGGCGCCGTATCGCGACGCGAGTGAAAGGTTGCGCTCCTTCAGGTCAGTCACCGCCAGCCGCTTCGGGCTGAAGAGCTTGATGACCTGCGTCAAAATCAAACCGCTCACGCCTTGCCCGCTGATGAGCACGTCTTTCTTCTGGTCGATCTCCGCCAGTTCCGCGGCATGTAGAATGCCCGGCAGGATTTCGATCAGGCCGGCGCCACGCAGCGGAAAATCTCGAGGCAGCACTTTTACGTTGAAAGGTTTGCAGACAATATACTCCGCAAACGCCCCCCAGACGTAGCGGCAGGTCACGCGGTCGCCTTCGCGCAGGGCTTCCGTGCCCAGGCCCAGCTTATCGATAATCCCGGCCACCTCGTGGCCCAGCCGGGTTGGAGTGCTCAGAAACTCGGACTGCCGCGTGCCGCGATAGGCTTCGACGTCCGAGCCGCAAACACCCACCCACTTCACGCGAATCCGGATTTCCCCTTCGCCCGGCTCGGGAATCTCGGCGTGGGCGAGCTCAAGCCGCCCCGGCTCAGCGAGTATGGCAATCCGCTGCGCGCGGGGATGAGTGCGATCTACAAGCGTCAACTTCGTCTGGGTCATAATTGTCGTCATAGCGTTTCGTGAGTCATTGTATATGAGGCCGGAAGCAGCGTCTTTACACAAAACGGAGGAACTTGTGTCTTAAACGGAATGCCGCAACCGTCAGGGAACCCGGGCATCCCGCCCGCAGCATGTGTAGAGGAGAAGGAATCAATAGTGAGAATACGTGCCCGATATCCGTTTACGGCAAAACTTCCTCCGGTTTGTGTAAAGACAGCCCTTTGGGCACGGACTACAATCCTTACTACGCTAGCGGCGGGTGTCCGCCCAAGGGATTCCCGCATGCGCTCGAATGGCGTGATCTTCACCGGCGTAGCCATGGGCCCATGGCCCAGTCTCGGGAACCAGGATCGCAGTCGCCTCACCGCCGCAAATGCGGGGGCATCGTCATTCGAGGAGCCAGCGGGTGTCCGCCGGCGCGGGAACGACGGGATTGCAGGAAGTGTTTCAATAAGGAGGGAAAAATGCCTCAGCAGTGGAAGAAATGGCTGGTTATCATTTGCACGGTCATGATGGCGCCTTCGCTTATGAAGGCCGATGTGACCGGCACCATTCTCGGTGTGGTTACGGACGCCTCGGGCGCCGTGATGGCCGGGGTGCGGGTCGTGGTCACGAATATGGATACAAACTCGGAAACCGGAGCAACCTCAAGCGCCACCGGGGAGTACCGCATCCTGGCGCTTCCCGCCGGCCGGTACATGGTTCGCGCCGCGGCAGCGGGCTTCGAGACCTTCAGCATCAAGGACGTGGTTCTGACCGTTGACGAGCAGCACCGCATAGACATCATGATGCAGGTGGGAGCGACCACGCAGGAAATCAGTGTGACCGCAAACGCCGCACAGATCGAAACCACCAACACGCAACTAGGCCTGGTCATTCAGGATAAGCAGATCCTGCAATTGCCTCTCGACGGCCGCAGCTACCTCGACCTGCTCTCGCTTCAAGCCGGTGTAGCGCCGGAGGGCACGCGCGGTGAAGGCCCCGGCACCATCTCAGTGAACGGCCAGCGGGAAAACAGCAACGGGTTTCTGGTGAACGGCGGCGACGTGTCAAACGTCGGAAACTTCCAGGCAGGAATACAACCCAATCTCGACTCGATCCAGGAGTTCCGGCTGATCACCAATAGCTTTGACGCGGAATACGGGCGGTTCAGCGGCGCGATGACGAATGCCATTACCAAGAGCGGCGCGAACCGGATCCACGGCTCGGCGTTTGAATTCGTCCGGAACAACGACATGGATTCCCGCGGGTTCTTTGACAGCAGCATCGGCACGCTCAAGCGAAATCAATTCGGTTACGCGGTGGGTGGACCGGCGATCAAAGACAAGCTGTTCTGGTTTACCGACTACCAAGGGACGCGCGAAATTAACGGCGGATCGGCGAGCGAGGTCCAGGTGCTCTCTCCCGACCAGCGCAACGGTAACATCGGCGTCGGCAATCTGGGCGGCACGGTTAACGGGTCCGCATGGGCCGCGATTCTATCCCAGCGGCTTGGAACCGCGGTGTCAGCCGGCGAATCGTACGCACAAATCTTCCCCTCGGGCATCATTCCCCAGTCCGCGTGGTCGCCGGCCACGGTGGGGACGATCGGGTTCATTCCCAATCCGACTGTGGGTGACGACATTTACGCCTCCGCCGCCTACCCCACCCGGACTTCCGATAATATGTTCGGCCAGCGAGTGGATTTCCTGAACCGGCTGACCGGCAACTGGTCGATCTATTATTTGTACCAAGGCACCAATACCAACCAGGCTCTTGCGGGCGCCAGTTGGCCGGGCTTTCCGGACGTGACTCGCGTGAAGAACCAGCAAGCCACGCTGAGCAATACGCGGTCAATCGGCCCGAGCGCGGTGAATGAGTTTCGGGCCAGCTTTACGCGACTGCCCGTTCAGACCGTCCCGACGGGTACCGCGCCGACACTCTCGAGCATGGGGTTCGTGACCGGACCGGGAACGGATGGGATCAACAGTTCCGGTCCTGCCGGATACCTCGGCGTGCCGAGCGTTGGACTCAACGAATTCAGTTTCGGTACGGTCGCGCCCAGCATTGCCAACCAGAACACCTTCCAGTTCCAGGATAGTTTGTCGAAGATTACCGGCCGCCACACGTTGAAATTCGGCGCAGATTTTCGCTACTACCAGATGAACCAGCGCAACGCCGGCGCGCCGGTCGGGGGATTCAGCTTCGACGGCTCGGAGACGGGTTCGGACGTTGCGGACTACCTGTTGGGGGCTCCGGCCAACTACACGCAATCGAGCTTGCAGCTTCTCGATTCGCGCAGCAAATACGGAGCGGCCTTTGCACAGGATTCCTTCCACGTGAAGACCAACTTAACCTTGAACTTTGGACTGCGGTGGGAGTTCAGCCAGCCCTGGTACGATTCGCAGAATAAGATCGTGGCGCTGGTGCCGGGCGAACAATCCGTCGAGTACCCGACGGCGCCCACCGGGCTTGTCTACCCGGGCGATCCCGGGGTCCCGCGGACGCTCGCGCCGACGCGGTACGATAACATTGCACCGCGCATCGGTATTGCCTGGTCTCCGAACTATTCGGGCGGAGCGCTGGGGAAGATCTTCGGCGGACCCGGAAAGACCAGCATTCGCCTCGCCGGTGGGCAGTTCTTCACGGCCATCCAGGACCAGACGCTCTATTGGATTCTGGGCACCGTTCCATTTGGCGAATACTGGGGATCGGCTGCCCCGCCGCTCTTCGAATCGCCCTTCACGACGCGCTCAACCGGGCAGTCCCAGGGACATCCCTTCCCGTTCGTGATTCCGGCGCCGGGAAGCGCCGCGGCGAAGAACTTCGATTTCTCCTATTACTACCCGCTCTCGAGCACGCTGGGTTACGCTACGGACAACGCGCTTCCCTACGCCTTTGATTACAATCTGACGGTGCAGCGCGAACTCAGCCGCACCATGGTGTTGAGCCTCGGCTACGTCGGGACGCTCGGACGCAAGCTGATCGGTATTCAGGAAGCGAACCCTGGCGATCCGAACCTCTGCCTGAGCCTGACGGGCTCGGGCGTCGCGCCGGGAACTCCCCAATGCGGTCCCCACCAGGAAGACCAGACCTTTACGCGCCCTGACGGGTCCTCGGTTTACGGAACGCGTTCGCCTTTCGGAAGGGATTTCTCCACCAGCTTCTATGAGGGCGACTGGGCCAACTCCGATTACAACTCCTTCCAGGCAACTCTCGAAAAGAAAGCCGGCCGCTCCACATTTCTGGCGGCTTACACCTTCGCCAAGGTCCTCGACAACAGCTCCTATTTCAACGACCGTCTGAATTACGCCGACCACAGCCTTAGCCGGGCCCTTTCGAATTTTGATATCACCCATAATTTTGTGGTCAGCTACGTTTACACCATACCGTTTGACCGGGCCTTCGCGTCGCTTCCGAAGCGGCTTGTCGAGGGCTGGAGCATGGCCGGCATTACCCGGTTTTCAACCGGATTCCCGGTTCCACTGTTCGAATCCGGTGACCGTGCGCTGCGCGGGACATCCGGCATTGATATGCCCAATGTCGTCGGTCCGCTCAACATCACCCACAACCCCAGAAACACCGCCAACAACGCCTGGTTTTCAAGTAGCGCCTTCGCACCCGAGACACTCGGAGTGTTCGGCGATGCGGACCCGCGCTTCTTCTATGGGCCGGGTATCAACAACTGGACCCTGGGACTGCACAAGGACACGCGCCTGGCGGAATCGATGAATCTTCAAATCCGCTTGGAGGCCTTCAACGCCTTTAACCACGCGCAGTTCTCGACTCCTGTGGGTTCGTTCACCAGCGGCCAGTTCGGTCAGGTCACCGGCGCGGCCGGTGGCCGCATCGTTCAACTCGCCGCGAAGTTGACGTTTTAGCGGCTCGCTCCTGACCTGCTACATTTTCGGGCGGCCCGACCGACCGAGATTGAACTTCGAGGGGCAACCCTTCCGGTTGCCCCTCAGGCAGTCACAAGCTCCGCCCCTCGGACCGCCTTCATTTACCCCTCGTTCGACTTTCCGCAAGCCGGTCCGCGCGTATGGGAATTATGTTGAAACATACAGGCTCTCAGGCCCCGCCCCTCCAACTCTGGTGAGATCTACAGGCCCGTTGATTTCCACTCTGTCAAATGAGGTTCGTATGACCAAAAAGGTGTGTGCCGGTGAGGGGCAGTGTCTCGCTGGCCGCCCCCGCGTTGGCCGACGTCGGCGAAAGGCTGGTGAGGGTGGGCACGGGGTTATCAACCGTGAAGTTTACCGCCTTCGAGGTGCCCCCTCCCGGCGCCGGCTTGCTGACCACTACCGGGTAGAGTCCGGGTCGGCCATGAACGGTAAGCGCGGGATCTTTAGCCCCCGCGGGACACCGGCGCCGCTCCTGCCCTCATGACCTGAGGCTTGGACCGTCTTCCGGCGACCTCAACTCCGGCCGGATCGGCGGCAGCCAGTCGTCCCTGAGCCGCGCTTTCCGCCGGCCGCTCACTTTACGCTCTTCGCGGACCGGCGGTCATTGAGCAGGTTACGCCACATTTCCAGCGGCGCGCCGTGGGGATCTGTTTCGCTGTTCCAGTTCGCGCCAATGATGTCGATATCTCCATCGTGGTCCACATCCGCAACTCGGATGTTATGTGACCCTGTGTTCGCAACTACCTGCAACTTCCAGCTTTCCCCTTTGCCCAGGTTCAAAAAGAAACCGACTCGTTTTTGCGCCGTCTCCTGCATTTCGGCGAATACTACGTCAGGTTTCCCGTCAAGATTGATATCCGCCACCTTAAAGGTGTGAACGTAGTCGACGTGGTCTTGGATGAGATGTTCTTTCCACGCCTCCTGACGGGGGTCGACGGGGGCCTCGAACCACGACAGCCGGCCTTTGGAATCGGCCGCGGAAAGCACCACATCCGGCCTGCCGTCCTGATTGATGTCGGCCACCGTGACTCCCGCCCGGTCCGGCCAGCCGTGATAGAACCAATGTTGCACCCACTTGTCATGGACAGGGTCACGTGGGTTTTCGAGCCACCATCCGGCTTTGACAATGTCCAATCTTCCGTCACCGTTCAAATCGGCGATGCATGTACCTTCGCCATAGGTGTCGGAGACCACGACAGGAGTCCAGGAATCAGGGCTGTTCTGGAAGAAAACCACGTCCTGCGGCTGGCCCACCGGGCGCGGAGCCAGCCACTTCTGATTGGCGATGATGACATCCACTTTGCCATCGCCATTGAGGTCCGCCACCTCGAGGTCGTGTGCCTCTTCGAAATGGAACTTCGCGTAGTTCCCAATCACGTGGACTTTCCACGGGTCCGTCGCGGGGTTCCCGCGGGGTCCTGGATTCTCGTACCACCTCACCTCGTGGCTCTGGTCTTCGGGTACTACGATATCCAAATCTCCGTCGCCATCCACGTCCACCAGTTGCAGGTCGTCGGAAAAGTAGCCCTTGGGATCAATCACATGCTTCGCCCAGGTAGGGTATTCATACCAATACAGGCCTCCCTCGTTCACGGTGGTTTTGGCGTCGACCGGCCCGGCCCCTGAACTCACCACGTCCACTTGCCCGTCGCCGTTGATGTCCCCCACACTGGTAGCCCACTGATTCAAGGGAGGGTGGGCGTCGATAATATCGTGTTCAAAGGGTATCGCCTGATCTCTTGGATTACCCTCGGAATGCGCTGGGACTCCTGCGTTCCTGCACGCGCTCGCCGCAAGCGCGACCAGAAGAACAAAACCTGCCTTTTTAAGCATTACGCTGATCTCCTATGGAGTAATACGTGAAGCATCCAGCAACAAGACCCAGTCGCTGTCGCCGTCGTGGCTGCTCCCGGGAGGGGCGAATTGCAGTGTTCCGGTGTTCGCGAATGGCCCACCAGGAACCGTTGTGTACACTCCGGTCGTGGGATCAAACCACTTGGCGATTACAGGGGCTTTCAAAGTCGCCATGTTAACGGTGATCTCCCGGGCGGTGGGCATATAGGCCACGACAAAGGAGCCGTCCGGCGTTTTGGACACAGTGCAAAAGTCGCTCTTGCTGACACGAGTCTGGAAGTTCCCGAGAGTTCCAAACCCGGCCGTGACTACCGTGTGGTCCTGGTCAGGAACGAGATCTTGCCACGGCAGGGAGGAGAAGAATCCGTGCCAGATCATGAACTGTGCCACTCCCAAGGTGTCGATGTGAAACTTCCAGCCGGGCAGGAAATAACAAGTGTAGCCGTTGCCGTAAAGCTCCCCTTTACCCCCGCTGAGCATCGTCCAGTACGCTTGACGCCTGAGCACCGACGGCGTCCCGTAATCCCACGGTTTGGTGCCGAAATCGACCAAATCGTAATGCGCCTCAAGCAAAAAGGTTGGCGCGACAGGCGTTTGATTGTAGCTATGCCACATCTGGAAATATGTCGGCGAGTAGGTGTAAGTACTGTTGACGGAAACAATCGGCACCCAGGTTGGATCATCGTAAGAGGAACTTGTTTCGACGTTCAGCTCGATGGTTTGAAGGTGTCTGGGATCGGCGGACTTGATGCCCTCTGCTACGGCTCGGACCGCAGCGTCATCGCCAGGGTTCTGCCAGGTATTAAAATCATTGCCGTTCAACCAGATGATGTTGTCGAAACGTTTGTAACGGTTTCCCAGATAGTCGCCGTAAGCACGAGCCGCAGCGGGGCCGTTATTGCGCAGCGTCGGAAGCCACTGGCCGGTCTCGATGGGATCAAGAAAAACCACCATGCCATGATTGGCCGCGAGCGTGAGCATCTGGCCGACTCGAGTAAAGTACGCTTCGTTGGGCTTGGTGAGATCGTAGTGGGGCGTGTCTTTCCCGCCGGTAAGGTATCCGGTGAAGGGGAGGATGCCGTCATAAGTGCCGCCGTCATCCCGACAGTCAGGATAATAGGGGCCGGCGACCAGCACGTCAATCCACATGGCATTGAAGCCGTGAGCCTGGCGATCGTCGAAATAGCTCCCCGCGTCCGCCGTGGAAACCATCGTGACCAGGGGTTGGGGAACGTCACCGGCAATCAGAAAGGGAATGTTGTTCTGGTCAACCAGATAGCGCCGGTTGGCGCTGACCTTGAGGGGATAGGCCGGAGAGCTTGTGCTGGAAACTTTGGGCGCGGCCGCTTGCGCCCTCGCCCAGACGCAACCGAGCAATGTGAGCGCCACGAGCAGGACGGCATGTCTTAGGTTGGGATGGTTCCATGGGGTTCCAGTTTTCATTTTGCTAGACTTGGCATCTTCTTGCTTGTCATTCTGAGCGAAGCGAAGAATCTGCATTTATCTCTTTGCGAACAAACAAATGCAGATTCTTCGCTTCGCTCAGAATGACAGGGCCTGGTGATTTGTTCACACCTTCTTTTGGCCTGTGCTTTGTTAGCTCGCCCCGTCGGGGCTCGAAGCATTCCCCACCAAGAATCACATACGCCCAATCACTGAAGGGCTCAAATATACTACAGACTTTCCGGAAAAGGCGTCACCGTAGCATTACTAAAACAGGAGTTTCAAGCCCAACTCGACATTACGCGGACTCCAAGCGCCGCTAACTTCGGCATTGCCCACTTGGGTGCACGCCTGCCCGAAAGAGATCGACCCGGCGCATCCCGTATTGATGGATTTCCACTGAGGATGGTTAAAGGAATTGAAGGTGTCGAGGCGGACCTGCAGCGTTGAGTTTTCATTCCTGAGCCCAGGCATCTTAAAGTCCTTGTGCAAAGCCAAGTCCCAGTTGTTGCGGCCCGGGCCGGTCAAGGCGTTACGACCCATGTAGCCGAACATGCCGGGTTGACCATTGGCCTCAAGCTGGCTGGCGAGCGGCTGGGTGGTCACGGCAGGATTAAACCAAGTCGGGACCGGACCAAACTGAGGATCGTCGACCGTGCCTTTCTGGATCTTCAGCGCCCCCACGGTGTTGCAGCGGACTGCCGTCCCGATTCCGGTGGCAAACCCGTTGATGCCACAACCAAAGTCCACCGGCTCGCCGGAATAAAAGCTGGTGATTCCGCTCCACTGCCATCCTCCCAGAGCCTGCCTCACCACGGCGTAGGATGAGGTCTTAAAGAAGGGCACATTGTAGATGTAGTTCATCACCAGCACTTGACTGCGGTTAAGGCTGGAGGTCCCCTTCCATCGGCTCAAATTGTAGTTGTCGTCCACACCGGTCGAGAAGTAGGTCGAGGTGGAATCGTCGATCATGTGCGACCACGTGTAAGCGCCCTGGAGCGTCAGGCCATAACCCGTGGTGTGCCGGAAATTCGCCTGGAGGGCATTGTAGTTGGAGACGGCGGTGTTCTGCTTGTCGGTGATCGACCCATAGCCACGATAGGTTTTAAAGAAAATTCCCGGCTGCTGAGTGTTCATCAGAATTCGCTGCACGTCGCAGTTGCCGGCTGCATCGCACATGGGCGTGGTGTTCGAGGGGTTAAGGCTGTCGCTTCCGGCAAAGCCCGCGAGGGCAGGGACGTTCATCGAGGTGATCCCAACCGGGATCTGGTTGAGGTTCCGGGCCGTGGCCAAATGGCGGCCCAGGGTCCCGACGTAGCTCACGGTCAGAAGGTTGTTGCCGCTGAATTGGTGCTGGACGTCGAGGTTGAACTGCTGGCTGCTGGGCGGTTTCTGGTAGAACGGAAGGGAGGACATGCTCGGCGGGCCGTAAGCGCCCGGAAGGACGTTCGGGTAACCGATGATGTTAAAGCCGGAAGGAGCCAGCGTAAACGGCGGGTTGCCTTCCAGTCCTTCCACGTTCGATTCGTCGCCGTTGCCCGGCTCGAAGTAAAGCCCGTAGCCACCCCGGAGGGAGGTCTTACCCGATCCGGTGGGGTCGAAAGCAAAGCCCAAGCGCGGGGCAATCCCGCCGTAATAGGGCTTTACGCAACCCGCCAAGATCCCGCCATGACCGCAGTTGACCAAACCATTCCCGAAAGTCGTGAAGTCGTGGACGTGGCCAGTGGACGGGTCCGCGACCAGGACGGGGCTTCCCGTAACGGGATCGAACTGGAGCAAATCCTCCAGCGCCGGATTGTAATAGGAGGGGATGAAATTGGAGTCGAAGTTCTGCGGCCTGGATACATCGTGGAAGGGAACAAACAAGTAATAGCGCACGCCGAGGTTGAGCGTCAACCGGCGAGAGACCTTGAAGTCATCTTGCAAGTAGGGTTCGAAGTCGGTACGCCGGAAGTGGCCCTTGGCGTAGCCGCCCACGGCCTGGCCGTTGAAGTTCAGCGTTCCCTCCTCGTATTGTTGGATGTTGCCCAGGTACATATCCGCCAGGGCGTTGCCCGTTGAACCCGGCCACCCGGTCCCAAAGGTGTAGTAGCCCTGGGTGTCAAAACCAAAATGCTCGTTCTTCTGGTACTTTTCCAGATAGAACCCGAACTTGAGGGTGTGCCTGCCCACCGTGTAGGCCACGTTGTCCTTCCAGGTGAATGTGGGGCTGGAGTTGTACGGCCCTACAAAGTTGCCCAAGTCTTCCGCGTAGCTTCCTGCCGTGCCACCGCTGATATAAACGGAAGGGAGTTCGGGATTGGTGGCGTTGGGGGGGAAGAAGTTTGCGGCCGTCCAACCAGAAGGTTTGTCGATCGAATGTGCGGGGCTGGAGGGGCCCACGACGTCCGTCAGGTGAAGGTTGTCATTGGAGTACCCCATGATGAACTCATTCATGAGGTTGGCCTTGAAGCTATAAGTCAAGTGCAGCACGTCCGCGCGGGAGGGAATATCGAGATCCGTCTTAGCCGTGTCGTAGTTCGAGTTTGACCACAAGGGAGGTATATTGCTAAAGACATTCGTGTCATTCGTGAAACGAACGAAGAGCGAAGCCTTGTCGCTGATGTTCTGGTCCACGCGAATCTGCTCCTCGCGGTAGTTCGTGGGCACGCTGGGAGCCTTCCTGTAACCGTCGATGCCGTCGTTCGGGAGCGGAACGAATCCATTCAGCAGAGCGGCCGCGTTGGGGTTAATGGAAGAAATCGTATCGGTCGGGAGGCCGTTCACCGTCGGCACAACGCATCCTTGGCTGATGATGATTGGATTGGCGTTCGCTGAGCTTGGGTCGCACTCGCTGAAGTCGCCTTGGCGCATGCGCAGCGTGGGGACATTGGCGTTGATGACGGTACCTTCACGATAACGGGCCCACCCCTCCGACCAGAAGAAAAACGTCTTCTGCTTGTCGGTGTTGTAATGGCCAGGGATGTAGACCGGCCCGCCCAGCGTGTAACCAAAGATATTCCACTTCAGGGGGATCTTCGGCGCATTGCCGCCCGGGGGAGCAATGGTTTGATTAATGAACCAGTCGTTGGCGTCCATCACGTCGTTGCGCGCGTACTCGTAAGCGCTGCCGTGGAAATTCTTCGTGCCGCCTTTGGTGGCGATTTCGATGATGGCCCCGGAGTGCTGCCCGATATCCGCGCCGTAATTGGAGGTGCTAATGCGAAATTCCGCGATAGACTCGAGCACGGGGGTGGTGACCCCGCCGTTGGCGCTCGCTCCCTCATCGTTGTTGTTGCCGCCGTCGACCTCCAGGTTGCTGTACTCCATGCGGTTGCCGTTGAAGGAGATGGCGGGCGCGTTGCCGACGCTACCGAGGTGCTTGGTGTCGTTGCCGTTGTCTTCTACCGACCCGGGTATCAGCGTCTCGAGTGAGAAGGCATTCACGCCGTTGAGGTTCAGGTTCTCGATCTGCTTCGAAGTCACCACGTCGGAAACCGTGGCGTTCTCGGTTTCAACCTTGGCAATATTCCCACTGACGGCGACTTCCTGCGTCACCAGGCCAATGGGGAGTTGCAGATCGACGCGGAGGGTCTGGCCGACCGCCAGGGTGATGCCGGAGCGCACGAGCTTCTGAAAACCTTTGGCTTCCGCCGAGACCACGTAGTCGCCGATGGGAACGCTGGCTACTGTGAATTCGCCTGCCGAATTACTGGCCAAATCGCGAGTGAAACCTCTCTCAGGGTTCGAGACCACGACTTTTGCATTCGGGATGATGGCGCCCGAAGTGTCCGTTACCGTCCCCACGATGTTTGCCGTGTCCTGCGCCCAAACCACCGCGCTGAACAGGAAGAGGAACCCTAGAACCAACACGATTCTTCGTTTCATAAGCCGGACCTCACAAGTGTTGCTACTTCTGAATGCGGGAACCGGACGTAAATCAGTGTCCGACTCTTCTTGGGCACTCGCGCACAGGGGACGACTTCCCTTCCCCTGTCTGTGCTATCAGTTCCTTGCGCGAGAGAGCATACCCAGATCGGTTATGCCGTAGATATAAGGATTGAGCAAATTATTATGACAAAAAGATCATCCTTACAGAAGTTGACTTACAGTCCCACCTCGCTTAGGGCGACCAAGGCGCGACGGAAACGCCTTAGTTTGAGTGACATGACAGCCCACTAGGATCAGCGGTGCATATCAGAACAGCGGTTGAGTTCAGCCTGGATCCCTCGGTATGACCCGCATCCTGAAAGCGTCCACCGTTTTTGCAGCGACAAGGAGTCATAGTGGCGCCAGATCGGAGTACGGTCCGCTGACTACCCTCCGGCCCCCCTTGAAATTGCTGAGGAAGAATGCGAATACTTGCCAGAATAAGAAACTTGGAATAGCTTTCTGGTCGCGTGTTCGCGGAGCGAACGCCGGGAGGGAATATGCAGCACTTTACCTTTGCGACGGTCAACAAAGAAGTCATGAATCCCAACATTTGGCGCCAGGTGGTTTTCGGTGAGCGGATCACATTCGCCCACATTGTTTTCACCAAGGGCGCCGTCGTGCCCACGCATCAGCACGAAAGCGAACAGATCACCTATATCACGGAAGGCGCACTTCAGTTCCAACTGGAGAGGCAAGAGATTACCGTGCGCAAAGGCGAGGTTCTAGTTATCCCCTCGAATGTACCCCACAGTGCGTTGGCCCTCGAAGACACTGACGACCTGGAGATTTTTAGTCCCATTCGGATCGATTGGTTAACGGGTAAGGACGATTACCTTCGTCAAAAGTGAGCATCATGATCGTTGGCGGTGATCGACTTCCCGCAATGGCTCCCGACGGGTCGGGGTTGATACGTTGGTGGGAATCGCTAATGCAATACCGGTCTTAGATTCTCCTGCTCATCTTCCCGCGAATTACCCCTGATATCGCTGCTAAGGCGATTCCGCCCATGCCAGCCCATGGCGGCCCCGCGCGAAGGGTCAGCCTCGCCTCCTGGGTCCGATGAGAAGGGTTCAGGAAGAGGCCCGGAGGGGTGTCCGGGTGCTCCGACGAATAAATGGGGGCGTAGCCTGCCAGCATTTTTACAACAAAGAATTCCGCAATCCTCATAGATTAGTGCCCGACCTCTTTGGTAAATATTTGAGAATCAGGGCACGGAGGTCAACTCTATGAGAAGAGCATGTTGGTGGATTGCCAGCTCTGTGTTGTTTTGTGCATACGCACTTGCGCAGACCAATACCGGTTCCATCGTGGGTACGGTTACGGACTCGAGCGGCGCCGTGGTGCCAAACGCCACCTTGACAGTAACCAATATGGAAACGAGCATCGCCGTGAAGACTACTGTCAATGGGGCGGGCGAATACGTGGTCACACCCCTTCTGGTGGGCCAGTATTCCGTGACGTGCGAAGCCCAAGGCTTTAAAACCGAGACTCGGCCGGGAAATGTGGTGGATGTGCAATCGCGGGTGCGTGTGGATTTCGCCTTGCAGGTGGGTACGGTGTCGCAAACGATTGAGGTTAGTGGCACGAACCCACTCTTGCAAACTGACAGTTCCTATGTGGGCCAAGTTATGACCACTCAGGCGGTGGACGATTTGCCCTTGAATGGCCGTTTCCTGACGCGTCTGGCAGTTCTCGCGCCAGGAGCAACCCCGGAGACTACGGGCTCCAAGGACGCCGCGACAGGTGGTTTCAGCGTTAATGGGTTGCGCCCGTACCAAAACAGTTACCTCTTGGACGGGGTCGACAACGACAACCGCCAGGCAGGGTTGACCGGCGGCGCTGACTACGTCATCGGACCTCCGCCGGATGCGGTTGGCGAATTCAAGCTTCAAACCAATAACATGAGCGCTGAATTCGGCACGTCGGCCGGCGCGGTGATGAATGTCACAATTAAGTCCGGGACGAACCAATTGCACGGCGATTTTTACGAGTTCCTGCGCAACAGCACTCTTGACGCCAAGAACTTTTTCGACTCGCACACCGCCCCCATTCCGACTTACAAGCAGAACCAGTTCGGCGTCACGGGCGGCGGCCCGTTGCTGATCCCCGGCATTTACGATGGGAAGAATAAGACGTTCCTTTTTGCTGACTACCAAGGTACGCGGATACGCCAGGGACAGACTGACCTCGAGACGGTTCCCACACTGGCATGGCGGGCTGGCGATTTCTCGGGATTTCAACAGATTTTCGACCCCGCTACTACTACCGTAGTTAATGGAGTGGCGACTCGCCAGCCGTTTTCAGGAAACCAGATTCCGTCCAACCGCTTCGACCCCGCGGCCGTGGCGGCCCTGGCGTTGCTGCCTCCGCCTAACTTACCGGGTAGCGTTAGTCCGTCGGGTGTTGGGAACAATTTCCTGTACAATCCCGTCGCGACGGATGACGTCAATCAATTCGACGTGCGTCTCGATCACCGGTTCTCCGAAAAGGATACAGGGTTTCTCCGGTTTAGTTTCCAAAATCAACCCGAGCTTCGTCCACCAGTATTACCGTTTGGGGATGCGAACTTCAGGGACGGCCTCTTTGTACAACAGTCGCGGCAGGCCGTCATCACGGAAACTCACGTCATTAGTCCTCGTACGATCAACGAGTTTCGCGCCGCTTACACTTGGAACTACCTCGCGGAGCAGATATTCGACTTCGCGAAGAATGGGGACGTGGACGAATCAGCACAACTGGGCATTCCCGGGATCCCGTTTGCTTCGGCGGCCTGGCAGAACGGGGGAACTCCGGCGTTCTTCGTCTCGGGGATCACGAGCTTTGGCAACGGTTGGGCCCAGCCGACAATCGATGGCTCAACCGTTTGGGAGTTTACTGACATTCTGAGCATGATACGTGGCCCGCATACAGTAAAAGTGGGCGCAGAAATCTACCCGCGCATGAACATCCCCTTCTTGCAACCGCAATACCCGCGCGGGGGCTTTACTTTCAATGGCGATAGCACTCGAGACCCGAACAACCTCGGTACAACCGGCCTCGGATTCGCCTCTTATCTGCTGGGGAATCTGGGCACAGCGCAACTTACTAATGGAGTTTATGACACCTTCCAGCAGCCGGGCTATGCCTTCTTCATCCAGGACGACTACAAGGCGACCAGGAAATTGACGTTGAACCTGGGGTTGCGTTACCAGTACAACGCGCACGCCATGGAGAAGCACAACGCCATGTCAAGCTTCGACCTGAAGGATGACACGCTCGACGTGGTGAAGGGAGCGCCGCTAAGCACCAATCCTTTTGCCGCGTATTTTGACTCTGCGGACATTCCGGTGAATCTGAGCGCACCTCGTTCGCTTGTCCCCAACCAACATTTGAACTTCGCGCCACGTCTCGGCCTCGCCTATAATGTCCTTCCGAAGACCGTGATCCGGGCCGGATACGGGATTTTCTGGACCTTTTACGAGGCCGGCCCGCTCAGCAGTCCCAACATGGGCGAAGATCAACCTTTTTATCACAACCTGACCTACAGCGAGTCGAGTGTGGTCACGCCCAACCCAATCGTCTCGCAGCTCTCGGCGGGTTTCCCATCGAACGCCCTTACCACGGGTCAGCCGGGGATTCCGACGCCACAGGGTCTGTTCGCGCTCGATCCCCATTTTCGCAATCCCTACGAGGGGGTCTGGAATTTCGGTATCCAGCAGGAGTTCGGGAAAGGGATCGTGTGGGATGTCGAGTATACGGGCTCCAAGGGAACGGCGTTGTACGAGTTTCGCAACGCCAATCAAGCCGCCCCGACGGCCAATCCCAACAGTTCACTCGATAGCCGGCGCCCGTTCCCCTATATGCATGATGACCCGGCATTGTGGTGCAGTTGCGGCAGCTCCATTTACCACGCATTACAGACGAAATTGGAGAAACGTTTCTCCAACGGTCTGAGTTTCCTGGCAGCTTATACTTTTGGCAAGGTGATTGACGAGTCGTCGGAAGCCTCGCTGGGTGAAGGCAATGGGCAGGCGGGTTTCCGCTATGCCGGGCCTGATCCAGGATGGGAACGAGGCCTGGCTGACTTCGACGCTCGCCAGCGCTTCGCTTTTAGCTACAGTTACGAATTGCCGTTCGGCCACGGCAAGCGGTTCGGCTCAGGCATGAGCTCAGCGGCCAACGCTGTGCTCGGTGGCTGGCAGTTGGTTGGGGCGGATGCTCTTCAGACCGGGTTGCCCGTCTCAGTTTTCTCTTCCGTGAACGAGTCGAACTCAGACGGGGACTCCCGGCCCGATGTGGTCCCCGGTGTTCCGCTGAAACCTGCCAACCAGAATGTGAATGAATGGTACAACTCTGCACATTTCCAATATCCCGTTCCCGGCGCCTTTGGGAATTCAGGGCGCGATATCCTGCAAGGGCCGGGCCTGGTGGAGATAGATTTTTCGCTCTTCAAGAACTTCCAGCTTTCGGAGCGTTTCCACCTGGAGTTTCGCTCTGAGTTTTTCAACATAGTGAATCACCCGAACTTCCAGGGGAATAGCATAGGCGACACGTTCGACCTCGCTAACGCCGGAGCGCTCAGCGCGGCAAATCCCTCCCGGCAGATTCAATTTGCCCTCAAGTTGTACTATTAAAGGGGGGACACGAGGCATTCGCTGTCAAGCGGAGAAGTGCCGTGACCGGTTCGGAAAAGCCGGGGGTAAACCACCCCGTGATGGTGGCGGAGACGGAGCTGCGCGCCGGCGCATTGCGATTGCCCGGAGTGCTGATGCAAGGCCTCACCCACATGGCTCCCGCAACGGCCTTGCTTTTCACCATTCAATTCACCACTACCCATGCGGGGACTGCTGCGCCTCTGGCGTATCTTCTCGCATTTCTCATCGTCGTCGTGCTGGGCGTTTGCCTTACCCAGTTGGCCAAGCATTTACCTTCAGCCGGCGGCTACTACACTTATGTGAGCAGAACGGTCCACCCGCGAGTGGGGTTTCTCGCCTCCTGGCTCTATTTCCTGTACGATCCGACGGTCGCGGGCTTTCTCCTGGCGTTTATCGGCTCCGTCCTGGAAGAAGCCTTACGCGCGGCGTACGGCGTGGACTTTCCGTGGTGGCTCACGCTACTGATACTGGGCTTCCTCGTGGGATTCATAACCTACCGAGGCATCAAAGTTTCGGCGAAGTGGATGGTCTATCTGGGGGCGGCCGGGATTGCCATTGCCTTCGCTCTCAGTGTCTGGGGATTCGTGCGGCCGGGGCCGGGAGGCATTACACTCGCGTGCTTCAATCCCGCCCGCGCCTCGAGCCACAACGGGCTGTTCCTGGCGGTGATCTTTTCGATTTTTGCTTTCAATGGGTGGGAGTCCGTTGCGCCGCTGGCCGAGGAGAGCGAAAACCCTCGCCAGAATCTCCCGCGCGCCATCCTGATCTCGATTCTGGTGATGGGTATTTTCCTGGTGTTCTGTTCTTGGGGGCTCTTAGTAGGCTGGGGCACGGACCGGCTGCCGGGTTTCATCAATTCTCAGGAAAATCCGACGTTTGTCATGGCCCGCGAATACTGGGGGGGCGCTTGGGTGATTGTGCTCCTGGCCTTACTCAATTCCGTGATCGCCGCCGCCATCGCGGCCAACAGCGGGGCCACTCGCGTGTGGTTCGGCATGGCCCGATCCGGGTCCCTGCCGCGAGCTTTCGCCAAGGTACATCCCAAGTACAAAACACCTGTGAATGGAGTCAAGTTCCAAATCTTCCTCACCTTTGCCGTAGGGCTGGGGTTGGGTTGGTGGATCGGGCCGGAAAAGGAATTCGAATTCATGGGCACGGCGCTGACTTTCGCCTTGATTCTCGTCTTTAGCGCTGCCAACCTTGGTGTGTTTCTTTACTATTTCCGCGAGCGGCGAGACGAATTCAACCCGATACTGCACGCGATATTTCCGCTTATCGGGACGGTCGCCCTCTTCTTTGTCGCTTACAATTCCCTCTCACCGTGGCCATCACCGCCGGTCGGCTACGCCCCCGGGGTGGTCGGGGCATGGTTCGCCCTCGGCCTTCTCGCCCTTCTCGTGCTCAAGCTGATGGGCAAGCAGGATTGGCTCGCCGCGGCGGGACTGGTCGTGCAAGAGCGCGTCGAAACCGCCGAGGAGGCGGACCATCGGCCGTTGTTCTGAGGTCTTGCGGCCGGTGCCTCCGCACCAGGAGGACAACGGAAATGAAGTGGGAGAACCCGTTTTCGATCATCGATCCACGGATGAATGCCCATGGATTCTATTCCTGGTCGTTCGATCCCATGCTTCCGGTCGACGTGCGCTTCTATAGTTACAGCAAGCGCACCAACTTCCGCCTCAATCGTCACGACTATTTCGAAGTGGTATATATAACCGAAGGCGCGATTACGTTTCAGGTCCATCAGCAGAGCTTCAAGGTCAGGGCGGGGAGCCTGATCGTGATCGGGAGCACACTGTTCCACCGGCCTGTCCGGTATGGCCCGTCCCCCAACAAATCCGTGTCGCTTTATTTTCTGCCCCAGGCGGTTCTGGGAGAGAAAGGTGAAGACGAAGGTGTGGAGTACCTGATGCCTTTTCTGGCCCAGGACGCCAATTTCCCCCACTTGGTGCCCGCCCGGACGGGTATCCCCGAAAAGGTCATCGAGCTCATCAAGCTCATTTATGCGGAACTGCCCGCCAAATCGGTCCGCGCCCGTCTGAACGCCCGGACCTACCTGAAGATGATTTTAGTCCTGCTCGGTAACCATTACGCCGATTACCACGTTGGGCTCAGAGAATTCCGTCGCAAGCAGGAGAACATCAAGCGTCTCCGCCCGGTGCTGGACTTTCTCGACGAGCATTTCGCTGAAGTCATCATGGTGAGCGAAATGGCTTCGATGGCGGAGATGAGCAGGTCAAATTTCATCCGCTTCTTCACGAAGGTGACAGGTCAGACGTTTGTCGCCTATGTCACTCATCTGAGGGTCGCTAAAGCCCAAAGGCTATTGGCAGCCACGAACCTCCCCATTGCTGAGCTCTGTCAACAGGTCGGGTTTTGCGATCAGAGTTATTTTGGGATGGTTTTTCGCAAGGCCGTCGGTATGCCCCCCGGCCAGTATCGGCGTCGGTATAGCGGCACGGCGGTTGAGGACACCCATGCACACCACACCTCCAGCTTGGGGCAAGATAATTTAATCCCAGAGAGTATTTTGGCTTCCGAGAAACGATCACCCGCCGGTCATTCGAACCCGCGAGGGCAACTGGTGATGAAGCCAGGAGAGTTTGTCCAATGATTTTTTCCTCAGGACTCAGTTACCCCGAAGGTCCAGTGGTGCTCCGCGATGGAAGTTGGCTGGTAGTAGAGATGGGGAGTCAACCCGGTAGCGTCACCGAGATTAGCCCGGATGGACAGCACAAGAGGGTGATCGCTAAGACGGGACGGCCGAATGGCCTGGCGCTGGATAAAGACGAATTTGTTTGGGTCGCGGAATCCAGCAATTCGACCCTGCTTCGGATGGACTTGGATGGAAGGATGGAAGTCATCGCCTCCCAGTGCGAAGGTCGACCTTTCTTGTGGCCGAACGATCTCTGTTTTGGTCCGGATAGCGCCGTGTATATGACGGATTCGGGCGTCAGGGTTGGGGACTTTAAGATCGGCACGGGGCACCGGCCCGATTACAAAAGCGTAAGACTCGACGGTCGGATTTTCCGGATCGATCCAAAAACCAGGCAGGTGCGACAACTGGAGAGCGGATTGCGCTTTAGCAACGGGATTGCATTCGGTCCGGATGGCAAACTTTACGTCAACGAGACCGTAACGGGGATGGTCTACCGCTACTCCTGGAGCGACGGCGGTAAACTGGGTCCACGGGAAGCCTTTGGCAATTCTAATTCCGATCCCGGTTCGGGTTTTCAGGGGCCGGATGGGATGGCTTTCAGCAAGGACGGCAGGTTGTATGTCGCGATTTTCGGCCGAGGCCGCGTTACCGTACTCGATGCGGGTGGACGGGTGATTGAGCATATTTCGACCCGGGGGCAGAAGCCGACTAACGTGGCTTTCGGCTTGCCTGGAGATACCCGAGTTTATGTGACCGAGAATGAATATGGTTCTCTAGAGGTGTTTGACGTTGGGGTCGAAGGCCTTCCGCTATACCAATAATGGTCTACCCTGCCGAGGATCTTCACTTCCGAGAGAGGAACACTGATCCGTGACCATACATGAAATTCTGACGCCGGCCCTTCTCGTCGATCTCAACGGAATGGAAGCGAACTTGGAGCGTATGGCGGCCTTTTTCCGGACCGCGCCGGCGAAACTTCGTCCTCATTACAAGAACCACAAGTGTCCGGAATTGGCCCAACGCCAGCTCCATGCCGGCGCCATCGGCCTCACCTGCGCCACGCTTGCGGAAGCCGAGTGCTTGGTAGAGCAAGGCGTGCGGCAGATCCTGCTGGCGAACGAGATCGTGGACCCCATCAAGATGCGCCGCTGTGTGGAACTCGCTCGGCAAGCGGACATCATCTTCTGCGTCGATGATGAGAGGGTTGCCCATGATTTTGCCCGTGCGGGCCGTAACGGGCAGACGCCGATCAGCGTGCTCGTCGATGTTGATATCGGGCAGCGCCGCTGCGGCGTTCCACCCGGAGAACCGACGGTGCTCCTGGTCAGGAAGGTCTTGGCAACCGGTCTGAGATTTCGTGGCTTGATGGGATATGGAGGCCACCTCTCTCACCAACTGCCCGGGCCGGAGAAAGCTGAAGCGGTGGCCGCGGCGCTGCGGCCTCTAATGGAGGCGAAAGCCTGTTTGGAAGGCGAAGGCATTGCCGTCGGAATCGTCAGTGGAGGCGCAACCGGCACCTATTCCCTGACCGGATGCTACCCCGGTGTGACGGAAGTCCAGGCAGGCTCTTACTTGCTCATGGATACCAACTATCGGGAATGCTGCACGGACTTTGACCTCACCTTGACGGTGTTATCCACAGTGATCAGCAAAACCGACCGGGAGTATGTGATCGTCGATGCGGGCTTGAAAACCCTCAGTTGTGAGCGTGGCATCCCAAGCGTTAAGGGTCTCGGCGGGCTCACTCTCCGCAAGCTCAATGCCGAGCACGGCATTATTGAATTGGGCGAGGCTGCACCTCCCATCAGTATTGGCGACACGATCGAAATCTGGGTCCGGTATTCCGACGCCACGGTCAACCTTCACGATCGAATGTACGGCGTCCGCAACGGGAACGCAGAGAAGATCTTCAAGTTGTGCGGATGAGGGCGCCAAAGGTTGTTTCGATGTAACCATGCGTTTGACTGGACGCAGAAAAGAACTCACAGCAGTCTCACCGCTCATGGGAGGCGAAGATGTTGAGTCCCTTGAAAGGGGCCATTATCGGGTGTGGCTGGTTCGCGGAGAATCATCGTCAAGGTTGGCTGCGGATTCCTGGTGTGGAGATCGTGGCTGCAGCCGACCGGCACTTGGACCGCGCACAGCGATTCGCAAAGAGAGCCTATAGTTCGGCGGAAGAGCTGCTCGCGCGCGAACAGCTCGACTTCGTAGATATCGCCACCCACGCGGACTCCCACCTTCCGCTCGTCCAGCTTGCGGCAGAAAGAAAGATTCCCACCATCTGCCAGAAACCGATGGCGCCCGACTGGCCCCGAGCTGTAAAACTCGTCGAGGCGGCGGAGTCAGCCGGTGTGCGCCTGATGATTCATGAAAACTGGCGATGGCAACCCTGGTACCGTGCAGCCCATGAAATGATCGACCGGGGAGAAATTGGCGCGCCGATCGGCTACGGATTTCGCTTCCGCAGGCGGGACGGGCTGGGAGATGAGCCCTATACGGAGCAGGCTTATTTTCGTAATGAACCGAGATTGATCGTCCAGGTGACCCTCGTCCACCACATGGATACCGCGCGGTTTCTTTTTGGCGAGATTGAGTCGGTGTATGCGCAAGCCAGTCGCCGGAACCCGCACATCGCTGCCGAAGACCAAGCCATCATCGTGTTAAGCCATCAAAACGGGGTTCATGGTTGGGTCGACGGCCACCGATTCCAGGATCCCCGCCCGGATGGTCCAGCCATGGGGGACGCTTTCTTCGAAGGTGAGCTCGGCGTCATCTCGATTCTTGCGACCGGCGATCTCTATCGAAATAACGTCCTCGTGCGGAAGAACGACGTCACGGTTGGTCCCTTCGGGGATAGCGTGCGCGCTACGCAGGCCCACTTCATATCATGTTTACAGAACGGTTCTCCATTCGAATCCGAAGGCCGTTCGTATCTGCGCACCTTTGCGGCAGTCGAGGCAGCATATCGCAGTATCGCCGAGCGGCGGTGCGTCTCGCTTAGCGAGATTGGCGGTCCGGATCGCCCGCCCACAACCCGGCCGGCGCCGTAGCTGCCAGTTTCGATTCGAGATTGGGACGATGGAACGCAACTGCCTATGAATCGAGCTGAAGGCGCCGGAGGATTGGGCAATTACCGGGGAATGCCAGGCTAAATATCTTCCACCAAGAGGAGATGAAGGGGGCGTAACATGTCGAAGAACATAGGACTTCTAGGTGCAATCTGTGTGCTATTCGTGGCGCAAGTCCCTGGGCAGACGATCAAAGTCCATCCTGCCAACCCACATTATTACCTATTCAATGGAGAGCCCACCATCCTGATCACTTCCGCTGAGCATTACGGAGCCGTGATCAATCTGGATTTCGACTATGTCAAGTATCTGGACGCTCTGAAGGCGTATGGAATGAACTACACGCGTCCGTGGCCGGGCGCCGTGATTGAGATGGTGGACGAGTATGTCCACGGTAACCCGGTGGGTCCGAAGCCGGGCAGGACAATCGTGCCTTGGGCGCGAAGCAGTGAGCCCGGTTATGTCTATGGTGGAAACAAGTTCGACCTCGACAAGTGGAATCCGGATTTTTTCGTGCGCCTGAAAGACTTCATTACCAAGGCGGCGGAGCGCGGTATCGTGGTCGAGGTCTGTTTCTTCAACTCGCAGTATCTCAATCGATGGCCTCGGTCTCCCCTCTATTACGAAAACAACATCCAGGGCGTGGGCAAATGCGATTTCAAGGACGCGCAGACGATGAAACATCCGGACCTGGTGCAACGCGAAAGCGATTACGTGAGCAAAATCACCCAGGAAGTGAATGGGTATGACAATGTCATTCTCGAGATCTGCGATGAGCCGTCCAACTTTACGGATCACGCGGACGCGGGTCCCTGGGTAGGCCACCTGCTGCAAGTCGTCCATGATACGGAGGAGAAGCTGCCCAAGAAGCACCTGGTGGCGCAGATGGTGGAGGGGCCACTGGCAGGTCCGATTGATTTCTCGGGAAGTCCCTTGCTCTCGATCATTGTCGGGCAGTACATATGGGGTGGGGAAGAGGATAGTGAGCAAATGGGGGGAATGAAAGGTCTCGATTATGAGTACGGCCACAACAAGCCGATCGAACTCAACGAAACCTCATATTACCCCATGTGGTATCAGCATACCGACCCGATCGCGGCGTCCCGTGTGGAGGCCTGGGAGTTCATGGTGGGAGGCGGGGCCAGCTTTAACCAGTTAAACTCGCGATTCTCGACGCAGGACCCGGCCGGCGACACTCCCGACAACGCAGAGGTGATGCGTGCGCTGCGGAACCTGAGGGACTTCCTTCACAGTTTCGACTTCGTCAAGATGCACGCGGACAAGAGCTTCGTGATCAGCGGCGTCCCGGACGGTGCCTATTGTCGAGGTATCAGCCAGCCGGGAGAACAGTATGCTTTGTATCATCACCACAGCGAACTCGCCCGCGACCAGATGTACTATATTGTGCACCCCGGTCATTATCAGGAAACCTTCGTTGTGGCTCTTCCGGCAGGAACCTACCGCGAAGATTGGGTAGACCCGGCCTCGGGGTCGGTCATCAGCAGCAGCACTTTCGCACACCAGGGTGGAAGGAAGGAGCTTGACAGTCCCGAGCATACGTTGGACATTGCTTTGCGGATCAAGCGCGTTCCCTGAATTAAGCGCATTCGGCGCAGTGTTTTTGCCCTGTCGATTCGAGCCTGGGTACGGTGCCTCCTCGAGTGGGCGGATGCTGCGCGTTGAGGAAGCACTTAAGGAGCTCACATGAGTCAACCTTACCTTCTGCGCGTCGTAAATCAGACACCCACTGAGTTTTGGGTCAACAATCCGACTCGCCAGCATGCTGACCTGGCCATCGCCCATGGCGCCAGCGGCTGCACCAACAACCCCTCTTATACCCAAAAGATGGTAGACCATCCTACCGAGGGTGCGTACGCCCTAAGGATCCTCGACGCGGTCATGCGGGAATCAGACAACGACGATGAGGTGGCAGAGAGTTTTCAACGTAAACTGGTAGCCCCCATCGCAGAAAGGTTCATGCCGATTTATCGACAACATTCGGGAGAAAGCGGCTACGTAACCATTCAAGGCGAGCCGATCCATGAAGATGACCCGGACGTCATCATTCGCGAGGCGCTCGAAAACCGCAAGGTTTCACCCAACATCTGCTGCAAGATCCCTACCACGAAGAGCGGGTTGACGGCCATGGAGTATCTCGTCGGGCATGATGTGCCGCTGAATGCCACCGAAGTTTTCAGCATCGCCCAGGGCGTCGCCATTTGTGAGGCCTACCTGAAAGCTTCCCGGCGTTCCGGCAAGCGCCCCAAGCTCTACGTCTCCCACATTGCGGGCATTTATGACGACCACTGCCAAAGCGTGGTCCAAAGAGAGCAGGTTGACATCTCCCCAGATGTGGCGTGGCAGGCGGGATTGGCAGTTGCTCGCAAGTGGTATGCGATGATGCAGGAGCGCGGTTATCCGGCCACGTTTGTTGCGGGAGGAGCGAGAGGGCTCCACCATTTCACCGAAATGGTGGGAGGGAAGGTCTGCTGCACGATCAACTGGGAGGGTACGGCCGATGAATTGCTCAAGCAGAACCCTCCGGTGGTCTACCGCATGTTCAATCCGGTTCCCCAAAACGTTATTGCGGAGCTGATGGAGAAACTCCCCGACTTCAGGCGAGGATATTTGGAGGACGGCTTGGCCGTCGAAGAATTTGCAGATTTCGCTCCCGTCCGTTTGTTTCGCAGTAGTTTCATCAAGAGTTGGAAGCGGGTACTGGAGCTGATCAAGGAGCGCCGAACCTCGCGGACCGCCGCATAGGCGCGGGGCCTATGGTACCCGGCCGCGACGCTGCGGCGAGCGGGCGTGAGGCGCAATTTTTCCCCCGCCTGCGAGGTGAAGGCAGAGCCGTTTAAGGTTTCTGGATAACCTTTTGGCGGGTGCAGGCCCGTCTCGCCCTTCATGGTGACAGCAGAGGTGAGTAAAGGGCTCTTATACACAAGATATCCCACCCGCCGAATCGCCTGGGTGACTCGATCCGTCTCTCGCGCCCGCTGGGCCGTTTTTGGCACATGGAGTGATCCGATCGATGGCCGTCCCCCTGCTGAAATCCTGCGGTTTTGGCCGTCATTTGGGCGGAAAGCCCACTTTGTCCCAGTAAGTCCATCTCTGGTATGTATCCTATAGGTGTGTGGTATTCCTCCCAACACCAAGCCCCACATGTGCCGTGCAAGCTGCGACTATCAGCTCGAAATCGTTCGATGTTGGGCGGGTACTTCCAGAAAATTCGCCCCCCGTGTAATCAAAGACTTGCAGCGCCTCGCGGCGAGACGTTTTTGGGCGGCACCAAACTGGTCCCCGGACGGGAAATATCTGGCCTATACCGACCGCCCTCTCGACCAGCAGACCGAAACCCTCTTCTTACTTGCCGTAGATAACCCTGAGGACAAGCGGCCCTTGACCGCTTCCGCCGGGCAGGTGGGGGATTATTATGCTCGTTTTTCCCCCGACGGGCAGACGCTGGCCTTTGTCCGCGGCATTTCGGGGGGTGGCGGCGACCTCTTCCTGGTGCGCAGCGCGGGCGGGGAACCGAAGCGCCTGACCTTTGACAAAGCCCGTATTCATGCCTTGGACTGGACTCCCGACGGGGCCCACATTGTCATCTGCTCAGATCGTTTGGGTGGTTTCTGTCGCCTGTGGAAAGTTCCGGCCTCCGGCGGCCAACCGGAGCTGTTGCTGCTGGGCCAACAGAACGCTATGGATCCCTCAATTTCCCGCGACTGGCGCCGTCTCGCGTATCTCCATGAGGATCGTAACATAAATATCTGGCGGTACGAGGTTCCCCGGACGACGGGCCAGAAGATGCCACGGACGAGGTTAATCGCCGCGGCGGGCGATAACTGGATCCCACAATTCTCGCGGGATGGAAAGAAGATTGTCTTTGCATCCACGCGGTCTGGGAGTACGGAGTTCTGGGTTTGTGACAGCAACGGCTCAAATTCCCGGCGGTTAACTTTCTTTAACGGCCCCCATGTGGGCAGTTCGAGCTGGTCTCCTGACAGCCAGGAGATCGCTTTCCACGCCTTTCCTGAAGGTCATGCCGCCGTCTATGTTGTAGGCGCGCAAGTCGGCCGGCTGCGTCGCCTGACGACGAGCACCTCAAACGAAACAGCCCCGAGCTGGTCGAGGGACGGCAAATGGATTTATTTCGTTTCCGACAACACCGGCGCCTTGCAGGTGTGGAAGATACCCGCCGAGGGGGGTCAGGCGGTCCAGGTGACGAAGAAGGGTGGCCTTGCAGCCCCCGTCGAGTCCCCCGACGGCAAGACCATCTACTACACCACCAAGCGCTAGCACGTTTCCGGTATCTGGAAGGTTCCGGTGGAAGGTGGGGAAGAGACCCTGGTTCTTAATAAGCTCGCGGCTTGGGGCCTGACTGGCGAGGGCATCTACTTCTACAACTATGCCGCAAACACCGTCGAATTCTACAGCTTTGCCACGCACAGGATAACGCAGATTGCCAAGACAGAGAAGCCGCCTTATAGGAGCCTCGCCGTCTCCCCTGACGGGCGCTGGATTCTCTTGGACCAGGTGGACCTAAATACCGGCAAAATCATGGTGGTAGAGAATTTCCGCTGGTAGACGGCGTGTGCGAAGGCAGGCGTAAGGCAAGGACGGTACCAAGCCCGACTAACCAGCACATTCTCGGCCAAGGGAAAGGCAGAAGGCAGGAAGAGACAACGAAAATGGATGACACGGCTCCGATGCCCATTCCAAAGCCGTTCGTGCCTCATCCCAACCTCAGTGACGAGGTGAATCGGAACATCGTGCAGTCGGAGATCGAAGGCGGGGTGTGCCTGAACGATTTATCCGAGGGCGTGCGGTTGGAATTGGAGACGCAGCATCGTTGGTACACCATCTTAATCCGCGATCGCGGCAAGGAACTGATTTGGGGCCACCCGCAGTACTGTCCCGACCCCGTGCCGGTAAGAATCGCGGGGTCCACGTGGGGCGGTTCAATGCTGAAGCTGCGGTTTATCGGGCGAGGAATGCACCTGGAGTTCTGCCATCCCGTGATTCGCACCATCAAAACATCACGGATTCTCGACGTCCGCGCCTCGGACCAGCTCGCGAGCTACGCTTGAGCAGCCAGGAAGCTGACTGTCCACCCATGCTTCCATGACCACCTACTTCGTATGAACTTCCTGCCATGGTTCGCTTCGCGCCTTCGCGATACGATTCTGGATAAGAAGTCGGGGCATTTCGGCCCAGGTCGAGACACAAGGCAGCCGCGCAAACAGGGATCGAGGGAATAGCTCCTCGCTCGTCGCCAAGCGTTTAGTAATCGTTGTACGTCCCGCAACGCCGGGCGCTTTGACGTGTAACGCCCCCACGTAGAAGTGCAACCCCTGACTCCCGCGAATTCCCCTTCTAGTTCATAACCGACCAATCGACTGGCCTTGTCGCTCGAGATCTCCTCGATTCGCCGTATCTGGACCCCTGAGCTGGCAGAAGTCCAAGATGGCGACTTCTCGCTCGTGTGGATTCGCCCCGGATTGGCGAAGGTCCTCCGGTATTGTCGGCGATCCGAGAGCGGCGCGATGCTCCCCCAAGAAATCAGTTCCACTGCGTTGACCTCGGAGGCACAATCGGCGACACTCAGTTGTTGGGATTCCAAGACGGAAATCTCAGATGAGGCTTCGTATGCGCTTTCTCTTCCCCGCCATCGTTATCTACACCGCCGCGGTATTGCCGTCCATCGCGCTTGACCGCGTAAAAACCTCGAACGGCATCCTCGAATCCACCTCCGTGCCCAAAGATGGTGTGCGCACCTTCAAGGGCATCCCCTTCGCGCAGCCACCTGTCGGCGACCTACGCTGGCGGGAGCCGCAACCCGTCAAGAACTGGACCGGCGCCCGCAACGCCGACCAGTTCGGCCCCCGGTGCATGCAGCACACTTCACCCGGCGCCGACTATTGGTTCCGCAGCAACGGTATGAGTGAGGATTGCCTCTACCTCAACGTCTGGACCTCCGCCCAATCGGGTAATGAAAGACTTCCGGTTCTCGTTTACATTTTCGGCGGTGGCTTCCAGAACGGCGACGGCTCGGAGCCGCGCTACGACGGCGAGAGCATGGCCCGCCGCGGCATGGTCGCGGTATCAGTCAACTACCGCACCAACATCTTCGGCTTCTTCGTCCATCCCGAGCTGACGAAGGAGTCCCCGCACAACTCCGCCGGCAACTACGGTCTGTTGGACCAGATGGCCGCCCTCCAGTGGGTACGGAGAAATATCGCGGCCTTCGGCGGCGACCCCAAGCACGTCACCATCGCCGGCGAATCTGCGGGTTCGATCTCCGTCAGCGCGCTCATGGCTTCGCCGCTATCCAAGAACCTGATGGCCGCCGCCATCGGCGAGAGCGGCGCCGCCATCTCCAGCCTGCCACCGCAACCTCTTGCCGATGCCGAACAGAAGGGCGTCAAATTCGCTGCCGTCGCCGGCGTCAACACGCTTGCCGCCCTTCGCGCGATGACTGCGGAGCAGATTCAAGACGTCGCCGCCAAAGCCCAGGGTGTCCGCTTCAGCACGGCGATGGACGGCTACTTTCTTTCGAAGTCCTTGACGGAGATCTTCGAAGCCGGTGAGCAGGCCAAGGTTCCGCTGCTCGAGGGGTCGAACACCCAGGAGGGGTCGGCACGCTCCGTTCTGGGCAGTGGCGACCCTACTCCGGAAACGCTGGCGAACGCCATCACGAAGCTCTATGGGGATAAGGCCGGGCCGGTGCTGAAGGCCTACGCCGCCAGCACCATCGATGAGGTTTACGAAGCCGCCACCCACCTCGCCAGCGCTCGCTTCATCTCGTATGGCACCTGGAAGTGGGCTGAACTCCAGATGAAGACCGGCGGCAAACCGGTGTACCGTTACCTCTATGCCCGTCCCCGACCGGCTTATCTCGGTATGCCGGGCGAGTCCTTGCCCGCTGCGCCTGCGGCCGGCAGGGGCGGCAATGGCGACAGCGGGGCCGGAGCGCAGCAAACCGCGCCGCCTCGCGGTGCGGCGCATTCGGCCGAGATCCAATACGCCATGGGCAACCTGGATCTCGACAAGCGCTACACCTGGGAGCCTGCCGACTACGAAGTATCCAAGACGATGCAAGCCTACTTCGTGAATTTCATCAAGACGTTCAACCCGAACGGCTCGGGTCTGCCGAACTGGCCGGCCTACCGCGCCGCTGATCGTTACCAGGTTATGCGCATCGACGTGAAATCCCAAGCTGAACCCGAAGGTGATCGCGAGCGGTATCTCGCGCTGGAGGCGGCGACGGCGCGATAACCGAAGCCCCGCGATACGGCGTTTCAACTGAAAAGTGGTCTAGGGCTTTACGCCCGGCGTGAGCGACTTGATCTTCACATCACGGAACCAGATTTCGGCACCCTCGGCTTCCAGTAGAATGCGGCCGCTCTTGAGCGGAATCATGTGCGAAGGGTTCTGAGGGTCGGGCTGCTTGATGTCCCAGGCGGTGTTAACGATGCGCCCGTTGACCAATTGCTTCGCGCGATCTCCCTCGAGAATCACTTCCACCGTGTTCCAACCGGCGCGGTCCTCGAAGTCGCCGGATTTCAGAACGCGGCTGGACTCTCCGGGCAAGCTGCTGACCCGAGTGCCGGTCTGCATATCGTCGTCATACATGGGCAAGGTGGGGCTGATGAGGAAGGCGGTCACCGATGCGCCATCGACGAGCCAGAGATCGCCAGTGTCGGTCTCTTCAATTTGGCATTCGAGGGAACGCGGATAGACTCGATCGGGACCCACGACCAGGTACAGCAAGCCGCTATCTCGCTTGCCCTCCGAAAACCGTTTGACGCCCCACTTGTACTCAACGTGGATGCGCACGTTGGAAAATTCCTGAGTGGTGGCGAGATATCCGAATTCAAACTTGTCCGCGGGAACATCTAAAACATGGATCGCGCCGCTCTCGATTTTAAAGACGCCGTTGGGATCGTGGTTCTTTCCGCTGGACCGCAAATAGGTGTACCAGCCGTCGAAATCCTTTCCGTTGAAGAGTGGCGTCCATCCGTCGTCGGCCGCAGAGACTTTGACGGAGTTGAGTCCACCGGCGGCCAGGAGCAGGCAAATGGAGGCAAAGAACACCGCTGATCTCATGAAGACCTCATCTACTCGGAATTTCTGATTTAGACCCCGAGCTTTCGTATTCTACGATTTTTTTGACTTGTAGACAAAGAACTTACCCCCGGCTGTGGCGGGACAGCGTGAGACGTGGGAGACAACGCCTTTACGATGCCGGACAGGGTTCGCGACTTAATACTTCTGGGCTGGAGAATTCCAATCCATCCTCCGCTCATCACTCACTATCGACTGCACAGTGTGCAACCATGGAATCGCGTTCGCTAAGCGGGCATCGCCGCAGCAGGACCTTCTCGCCATCACGAGCCCAATCGGTGTCGAGCTTGTACGGCAGAGCAGAAAGTGGGATAAACAGAATCGTGGTTCATAGGGATCCTGCCCCGGCGTTGACCCGCCAAGATCTGACCTGGAGGCGGGGCCCCTCCTCCTGAAGAGAAAAATCCCAGCTGGAGAAGAATAACGCTTCTCAGCCACAACGACTAGAGGCGTGATTATAAAGATTGGCCGGTTATTTTCGACTGTACGACCAAGTGACGGGGAATCGGTAAACAGTACGCCGTTACACAGGACCTACATTGCTCGGTGGGGGCTATCCGGGAGTTTGGCCCGCACTTCGACCTCGCCGAAGGCATGACTGACCCCGATGCAATTGGCGTGGTTCGAGCCTGACGTGTTTCTGCTGGCTTCGGATTAATTCCCCACATCTTCAAATCACTGTTGGAGCTCAGGTGGAGCAGGTTTTGCATCGACCTCTGGAGTTGGCGCTTTCGCCGCCGTACTGGCTCCGGGCCTAGTCATGAGGAACATGGCACGCCCGCTGATTTCCTCATCGAATTCGACACCGCCTCCCTCAAATGCCAGCCTGATCCCTTCCACTTGGTGTTCGGGGGGCACTTTGCCGAGGGCGCAGTTGATTTGCAGCATCGCGTTTTTCGCTAACCCCAACACTGGCAACAGGCGGATGCGCAGCACAGCCCGACCGCCTGCCGCCATGCACCCAGAGAAAATGGGGAAACGCTTGGGGCTGAACGGCGGGGGACCGAGTGCCCGTCCTCCTCCCATGATCGCCCCCGGGGCAATACCGTACAAATCAAAGCTAACAAGTTCGCTCGCGACCCAGACGCCTGTCTCAAGAACATCTCCGCTCGAGGACTTCAGGGCATAAGTCCCCGCCGCCGTAGCCGATTTGCTTTGCGCGTCGAACGTGCCTGCGCCGACCATCTCGTAGGTGTCGCCGTTGGATGACTTGACCACGGCCGGGGAGGTGGAAGAGTCACTCGAATCGCAAAGGAAGCCCGCGGCCACCAGGAGGATGTAATGGGCGGTGTTGTTTTGGGCCCTGGCCGCACCTGCCCCGAGGAATATGGCTAACGCTGGCACGGCAACCCATCCGATAACCAGGGTCGAAGACAGCTTTTGGTTTGTCATGACTTCCTCCCCTGCCACGCCGCCCCGAGGCTCACGATCCGCAGGCAGCCACGGTCAGGAAGAGATGGTGGCCATGGCTGCCCTGCGCAACCGAGTCTCCGTGCGGGTTTACGGCGTGCGTACGAAGCCGTGAAATACGCCGTTATCGTCAATGGTATATCCCGTGACCTGCCCAGCCAGGTTGTTGGCAAAGGGGACGGTACCCTGGTACGCGCCTGTGCCCGCGTCCGGAGCCGGAGCGTCGAACGTGGTGATGCTGCCATCGGCAGCCCGCACGAAGCCGTGGTTCACATTACCCGCGTCGATGTACTGTCCCGTGACGGCGCCTTTCAGGTTGAGGCTCTCAGGGGCGGTGCCCTGATAGGCGCCTGTGATCGCGGCCGAAACGCTGAACGTGGTGATCATGCCGTCCGGAGCGCGCACATAGCCGTCATACACATTGCTGGCGTTTGCGTAGACTCCCGTGGTCATCCCGTACAGGTTGATGCCACCGGTGGTGGTGCCCTGTCCGGCCCCGGCGCCCGTGCCGGCATCGAACGTCGTAATGCTGCCGTTAGGAACGCGCGTGAAGCCGTGGTACACACCGCCCGAGTCCATGTAATATCCTGAGATCGCCCCCAACGGGTTGAGGCCATCGCTACCGGAAATGAGGGTTTCCACCGAACCCCGAGGGTCGAACGTCGTGATGGCGTTACTGGGACTGCGCACGAAGCCGTGGTACACGTTGTTCGCGTCAACGAATTCTCCTGCGATCGTCCCCGAAGGGTTGATGCATTGGGGGAAGGTGCCCTGGTAGGTATCCGTGCCCGCGGCCGAAACGTCGAACGTCGTGACGGAGCCACTGCGGCTGCGCACGAAGCCGTGATATACATTGTTCGCGTCAGCGTAGTATCCCGTTATCGCCCCTTCGAGGTTGATGCTCTCAGGGACGGTGCCCTGGTAGGCGCCTGTGCCCGCGCCCCGACCTCAAACGTGGTAATTCCGCCGTTGGGATTACGCAGCAAGCTGCGGTACACATTGTTCGCGTCAAGGTAGTACCCTATGATCACCCCCAGCGAGTTGATGTAACTGGCGGTAGTTCCCTGCCCCGCCCCTGTGCCGGCGCCTTGGGCATCAAATGTGATGATGGTGGGCCCGTGAGCGCTCGCGCAAAGGCCCAGCCCCAACGTGCACAGGACTAGGCAAAGGGCGAACTCTCCTTTCCGTCGTAGTTCCGAACAGAATTGGTAAAAAGCAGTAGGGTTTTTCGTCATTAATTCATCTCCTTTTGACTTATTTCTGCCAGGATTTCCCGTATTTCGAGATGCGAATCGGTAAATTGATCTCAACATGAAGGGTTCTCCCTTCGAGTCCTGGGTGCAATCACGAAATCCCTCAGCTCTCCGTCCCGTCGAAGCTCTTCAGCGTCGTCAGCGTGACGCTCGGGGTGAGATTGAAGACTGTCCCAGGGATTGAGCAAGCGTTGGCGCTCGGCGTTACCGTGCGGAGTAACGGGCGTCGCGCGGCGCAGCGCTGTCAGGACGATTTGAGTGAGCGGCACCATAACAAACCGAGGCTCCGAAGTCTGCGGAGGGGAATGCGGGGCGACGCTGTTCCCGCGAACGCCGGATCTACTCGTGACGATTTTCTTGCCCTCTGACCACCATCAGCAGACAATCATCAAGGTCTGTCCGGGACCGCAACAAACGCCTGGGTGTCGCTGAAATCGGGGTTTTGCGAGTAACCGCCGCAAATAGCTAGCTTATCGTTGATACCGACGATGGCAGTCGCTGCGGAGCCCGGATAATCGACGCTCTGGAAGAACCCCGTGGTGGTTGCCAGGAATCCGTGCGCGTTGTAGCTCGCGTCATCCCATTGCCCCTGGAGAACGCCCCAATCATTGATGCCGTCGGGAAATGTCTCCGTCGCGCCGGGAGCGTTATAGATGGTATAGTTGCCACCCTGCTCGATGAAGCCGTGGTAGTTTCCGTCCGCATCCACATAATAGCCGGCCACCTGGTTCAAGTTGTTCAGACCACTGGGAGATGTGCTGTACTCGGCGGCGCCCTGAACTGCCAGGTAAGAGTAGGAGCGCCTGAACGGGTCCCATAGCCAGGCGACTGCGGCCGTGCTGGAGAATGCCATGCCCACGGCAAATCCAGCGTCGTTGATTCCGTACCCATAGTTCAGGGGGTAACCTGGGATATCGGGAAGCTTGCCCCAGGCACCGCTCCTGACGGCATACGTCACCACATGGTCCGCCGTGCCGTCGTTATAGGTGGCAATAGCCACGCCACGGTTGTTCACTCCGCCCAGAGTCGTAGATGCGGCGCCGGGATAGTCCACCGTCTTGAAATCGCCGTCCTCCCAAACAAAACCATGATCGACGGAATTCGTGTCCTCGTAATACCCGGTCACCAGCCCGGCATTGTTGATGCCACTCGCCACGGCATAGGGCGAGCTCTCCGGGCTGACGGTAATGAACTTATAGTGCACGGCGGCCGCGTTCTCAGCCCTCACGGCGTCAACTGCCGGTTCGGCCAACGGCGCAATCGGTGATGCGTGCGGCAGCCGGTGAGGCCCTTCGATAACTGGTGAGGTCTGGCTCCGGCCGGGCGTGGCGACGAACATCGCGAATGCACAGAAAGCAAGCACAAGCGCGAGTGAGCGCGCGGGCTGAACGATTCTTACCTGCCCGGCATTGCGAGGAATATTCGTCACGTGCATCACACTTTGTGAAAAAGCAAATCGGTTCTCCATGGTTTGTCAACCTCCTCATCGAATTTGATTTCTCGCCTTTCTTGCCCGCGCAATTTCGGAAGCGATTCAGGCGGTTGGGTCACGGGATCCGCACAAACCCGTGAGGCACAAAGTCGGCGTCATAGTAAAACCCAGTGATCACGTCCGCCGGGTTGATGCTGACGGCGAAAGTGCCCCCGTTGTAATCTGTCGCCGCGTCCGGAGCGTCGAACGTGGTGAAGGCGCCGTCTCTGGCGCGCAGGTAGCCGTGAGCCACATTACTTGCATCCACGTAGTATCCCGTAATCACCCCAGCCGGGTTGATGCCGAAGGCGGAGGTGCCCTGATTGTAGTTCGTGCCTATGCCTGCGCCCGGAGCGTCGAACGTGGTGAGAACCCCGTCACTAGCCCGTAGAAAGCCATGAAACACGAAGTTGGCGTCACGGTAGTACCCCGCGACCACGCCCGCCGGGCCGATACTTTCAGGTACTGTGAACGTAGAGCCCGGAGGATCGAAGCTGGTGAAGTTGCCGTCAGCGGCGCGCAGGAAGCCGTGGGCGCCCGGTTCGTAATCCCCCACGACGATGCCCGCCGGGTCGATGCTCGTGGCGTAGGTGCCGTCGAAGACCCCTGTCCCAGCGCCGGGTGCTTCGAAGGTGGTGAAGTTCCCGTCTCGCTCACGAACGAAGCCATGGACAATCGCATTCACGTCAAAGTAGTACCCCGTAATCGCGCCCGCCGTGTTGATGCTGATAGGTTCTGTTCCTGCGATGCAACACCCACCGAGGGCCGCTCCCGGAGCGTCGATGGTGGTGAAGCCGCCTTCAGGAGTCCGGAGGTAGCCATGTGAGTCGTAGCTCGCGTCGGTATATATCCCCGTGACCTCTGCTTGAGGGTTGATCGCCGTGGGCGTGTATCCGACTGGACCGGAGCCGTTCGCGGCGCCTGGGGGATCGAAGGTGGTGAAGTGGCCATCAGGCCCACGCAGGAAAGAATGTTCCACGTAGTTGGCATCCTGGTAAGCTCCGAAGACCACGCCTGCCGGGTTGATCGCCCACGCATATGTCCCATTGACCGCCCCCGGGGCATCGAACTCGATGAAGACACTCTTGCGCTCCTGCGCGGACAGTTTCGGCGCCACTGTGCACACGGCAAGACAGAGTGCCAGCATTACGTTCCATCTCGCTGTTGGGCAGAACACTGAGAAAGCAAATCGCTTGTTCATGGTTTCTAATCCTCCTCTGGGAATTTGATCTTTCGTCATTTCCTCGATTGGGCTCTGGTCCCCGAACCCTGCTCGTAGAGGCCTTGTCTGCTCACGCCTTTCGACGGTCCCCAAGTTGGACCGCATCATACAGCCCAGAACCCAAACCCCGGCTGTGCTTGAAGTAGTTGCTCACCCCGTTCTGTGTACTCATGCGCAGAAAATCCGCGAAAGTGATCATGTCATCTGAGATTTTTCGCACCCAAGGGCGCCGGTGCTGTCCTAATTTGGTCGTAGCGCCGCCATCTTGGCGGCTCCATTGCCGGCTGGAAGCCGGCGTTACGGGCCAAATTAGGACACTGCCAGGGCGCCGGTGAGTTAACTGCGGGAATAGTGGCTGTGTTATAATAGGCCGGGATTCCAAAGAGCAAACGGCGCTAACTCGAGACAGCACCGATGTCTTCCGGCCATACAGTCACACTACTGCTGGTCGAGTGGGGGAAGGGCAACCCCCAGGCGCTGGAAGAGCTTACCCCGATGGTGTACGCCGAACTTCGCAAGCTTGCGGCGAGTTATCTCCGCAAGGAGCGCCCTGACCACACCCTGCAACCCACCGCCTTAGTGCACGAGGCGTACCTGCGTCTGGTGGGTCAGGAGAACGTGAATTGGGAGAGTCGCTCGCATTTCTTCGGGGTGGCCGCGCGCCTGATGCGCCAAATCCTGGTGGACCATGCGCGCCGGCTGCGAGCGGGCAAGCGAGCCGGTCGCAAGGTAACGCTCGAAGACACGGTGAGCCTGGCGCAGGGACGAAGTGCGAACCTCACAGCGCTCGATGACGCTCTGACGGTGCTTGAAAAGTTCGATGCGCGCAAATGCAAGGTCGTCGAGCTTCGTTATTTTGGGGGCCTGGAGGTGGAGGAAATCTCGCAGGCGCTCCAGGTGTCTCCCGTTACCGTCCGTCGTGACTTAAAGGTGGCCGAATCGTGGCTGTATCACGAAATGCAGCGCGAGTAGGTGAGATGTGACTCCGGAACGGTGGGCGCAGATCGAAACGCTGTTCCACCGCGTCGCTGAGTGCGGCGCTGAGGAGCGGGTGTGTCTTTTGAACGAGGCCGGCAGCGCTGATCCGGAGTTGCGGCGGGAAGTGGAAGCGATGCTCTCCTGCCAGGGGAGTGCGGATCAGCATCTGCGGGCGGCGGTGGGGGAGGTGGCCGAGGGCCTCAGGTTTTCGCGGCTGGGCAAGACCGTCTCTCACTACCGGATCGTGGAGGGATTGGGCGGCGGGGGCATGGGGGTGGTCTACAAGGCCGAGGACCTCAAGCTGCATCGT